>OQVZ01000350.1_pt1 | contig 17728 bp, 22 predicted proteins | sample 1691571 | NCBI WGS metagenome assembly OQVZ01 (sample SAMN03418261, study PRJEB22391) | human gut metagenome | biome: human-gut; feature: organic feature; material: feces | host: Homo sapiens | place: Tanzania | collected 2013-01
ACACCACCTGGCTTCTGTTCAGAACCATTCTCAGCTATAACCACATCAGGCGAAACGGTATTAATAAAATCTGGAATCAGTCCGTCACTGTTAACCAGCCACCCATGATGTGGCGAAGTCATGACATCAGCTTTCATCAGCTTCTTAGCAAGATTCTGTAATGCCAGCTTCTGAATGTCACCAGTGTACGTAACAGTGTAACCATGATTAACAGTCTGAACTACCATACTGTAGTTATTGTACTTATCAGTGTAATAAGTACTACCAGATGTGTTATATGGTGAATAATCTGTATTACTGAACTGCACCACCACACCGTCAATGTTATACACACTGTTCTCGGCAGGATTGATAATTGTACAGTTATGATCGTGAAGCAGGTTCAGAATAGCTGTCTGCTGTGCCAGTGCATCCTCTCTATCTTCCACTGTAAGGTTAGCAGTATTAGCAGTTGTAAGCAAAGCTGGAAGAAATGCTACAGCGCCGTTAATATTAACCCCATAGGTATTAACCAAAGCAGGCAGTCCGCCTGTATGATCTGAATGATAGTGGGTAACAACGATGTAATCCAGCTTATCAATCAGATTGTAGTGATACATATTGTTCAGATACTTAACCATATCAACTGGCGTACCGAGACTAAAGTCGATACCAACTGTTTTACGATTAGGAGTAACAATCGTAGCCGCGGCACTTGACGGATAAGCAGAAACAGGTTTAATCGTAGCATCCAGAATCATATTTGGCTGATAACTCGAGAAGCCACCAAACGAATAAGAAGTAACCGGAGTAGGAACGTCATCACTATTGTAAGCAACTGTAAAACCATTAGCTAAATTACTGTATGACGTAGTCTGTTCTGAACTACCTTTCACATGTTTAAATCTCAATCTGATATAAGCATCTTTGTCCAACATAAACGGCTGATTACTTTCCGCATACTGAGAACTAAGATAAGCACCTTTATCATCATAGTAGTTTCTCTGAATGATCCACTGTTCCGTGCCACTCTTAGTATTCGGAAAGAAGCAAGAACCAGCCTTGTAATGAATAATCTCTTTCGTAACAGCAGAATAGTCAGCATAAACAACTCTACCAGAATTGTTCGTATTACCCCTTATCAGATTGAATCCATTGATAACGCAAGAATCAGCTTCAATTACAAGCTGTCCATAAGCTTCTTCCACGCTGAGTGCTACATTATCATCTTTCGTAGTGATGTTAATAGCAAACTCGCCGTCACGTGGAACGCAGAACTCATGATTCACCCAGCCAATACGCCAATTCTGGTCATACCACAGAACGAGCATTGAATATTTTTCATAATCTTTCAGCCGGATTGTAGTACCAGCTTTCAGAGACAGGAACGTACCGTTCTTTGTTCGAACTCTGTTCTTGTTTGCACTGTACACCAGCTTACCGCCAGAAATGTCCACATTACCGTTCTCAAAATCAGTAACGTGAACAGATCCATCATACAGAGAATCAAGATTCTGGAAATATTTTCCTACTGTAGCAGAATCAGCCGCGGCACCTGTTACGCTAAGTGACGTATCAACTACTGGATTGGTAGGATTGGTAATATTAGCAGTCAACCAGCTATCAACCTCTGAAACAACACTCGGTTTCACAATGTTGAGAAGTTCACCCGACTCAGCCATATCATCCAGTTTGTTATTGATTGCAGTCTGTACATCCAGATTGTCAAAATAATGATTGACATAAGTCTGCAAGTTTTCAAATGCAGAATGCAGAGCTGTCACATCTGTATGCAATGTTTCGACATCCTGCATTGTTTTGTTCAGATAGTCAACAACCTTGCAAAGTAACTCATAATAGCTCAGTGAGTCATCATATACAAGTGGTAAAACTTTCTGGCACCAATAACGAAACGGAGTAAGTTCTGTGTATTCTCCTAAGTTTGGTGTGTAATTTGCGCTCATACTTTATCTCCTTTCTACCATAACAGAAAGAACAGGTCTTTCAGTTCATCCATAACCATCTGGTCAATGTTGAGCATTGAATCACGATATTCCATCAACATTCTAGCATACGAAACGCCGCCACGCTTGCCCTGTACGTGTTCCGTATAGTCTTTCAGCGAACTATAGGAGCCACTACTATTCGTGTCGCTAGTACCAGCATTCACCTGCGTACCAGTATTGTCAACTTTCTGAGTACCAGTATCAGCTGAATTACCCTTATCGGTGATATTTCTAACGTCTGTCAGATACTCGCCATTTTCAACGCCAGTCAGTGCGCCCTGTGGTGTGTCGGAAAACTTGTTCCACTGGTTGTTTTCGTCTGTGTGTTTCAAGTCATCGGTACGTAAGCTACTCAGATTGTCTGTTCTTGTATTGCTGTCCTCGCCATGAAGTGTTGAACTGTTCGTACCATCATCTTTCAATTTGTGAGTAGTGTTCAGATCAACGTCATACAGAGGGTTGAACTCCAACGTAGCTGATTCATACAACTGATTGTAATACGGCATAATCATATTCATGCGTTCCGTCAGCCACATTTTCCAGATACCTACAGTCTCACATCCAATCTCACGCAGATAGAAGTGCTTGAGAATCTTACAGCACAGAACCTTACGGTACGCTTCATCATAGATCGGAAAGTCACCGAAAACCTTATTCCATGCTTTCTCGATAACAACATCCACATTAGAAGCTGGCTGGCTTTCCGAATAGCCTGCGGCAGTTTCGCAGATAAAGCGAACTTCAGTTGTATACTTACTCATCCGAACCACCCCCATTTCCGGCGTCTGGATTGTCCACATTTTCCACATCTGGAATTTGATAATCTTCTCGATACTCAACGTCAATATTCGTACCAAACATCTGATTAATCTTCCGAGCGGCAGTCTTTCGGCTTTCGAGTCGAGAATAACGAGAAGCTACGATACCACCCTGATTTCGCATAACTTCATCAGTAATCATACGTTCTTTCTTCTGTGTATTGATATTGCTGATACCGAGTCTTGTCAGCGCTTCATTCCAATACTGCACTTTGAGTTCATAAATTCGATCAGAGACATACGGTGCATTGGTAGTAACTGAACGAAGTGCAGTTGGATCCAGATCATTGTCGCCAAAAATAACAGGAGCGTTGCCATCATACTCTTTGTAAACATTGAGCAGAGATAGTCTCTGTTTCTCCGTGGCACGAACGAGAATTGGCGTTTTCTGTGCATTTGTATTTACATCAATGATACGGTCAAGATTATACAACCGCCTTGCATACAACATACAGTCCTGTACGGATGGTGTACGAAGAAAGTTGTTGTAAATAATAACACTGTCAGAGCTGTTTAAGTCTTTGTTGTAATTGTTGTAACGTGAGTACGCTCTACGTTTTTCCGGATACCCGTACACATCAAAGTTTCCAGATGGCAAGCAGGATAAGCAAAGCTGTGGCTTGCCCTCTAACTCATCATCACGAAACCATACAGCTGATCCATTCAAAAACAACTGCATTTCAATGTATCGAACATCTACGGATTCTGGCACATTCTGCCATTCGAACATGGATACAGCCAGTTCGGACAGTACACGGAGATACTGTCCGAATGTAGCTGAATTTCCTAAGAGCGACTCGTCAAAGTTTGTCTTTTTCTTTCCCACGAGATACCTCCTTAGGTCGGTCTGTTATCGAGTGAATAGTCACCAACTTCATCGCCATTCATCCACCATGTAATGCCATTGTTAAAGAGATTGACAATGAACTCTGAGTCATCAGCCGGAATGGAACCAGTCAGCACACATGATACAGTCTTGATATAAGTCCAGTGCGGTCTTGCATGTAAGTTAGGAACCATCAGACAGTTCTGTGCATATCCAAACATGGTAAAGAAGTCATCTATGAGTTTTGCAAATGGTGCGCGTACAGTCTGATGCTCAAAAGTGAACTGCACCTTACTCATCTGAGCGTTTAGGGAATCACACTGAACCTGCCCGTGAACCTGTGGCGGTGTGTTTTCAAGATCTTGTTTCTTTCCCATGATACCCTGCGCTTGATTGAATAAGTTTTGCTGACCCATCACAGCTGTAGTACCTGCACTTGTTAAGTTACCAGCAATAGCAGATGTTCCAGCCGCAGTCAATGTTGTCATAGCACTTGCAATCATGGATGAAGTAACACTACCCTTATTCTGAGCCCACCATGCTTTCCACGCGTCACCACACCATGTAACGGTAGGGAAGTTGGAAAGTACAAGACCGCGGTCATAGTTATCATCCATGCCCATATATTTAAGTGGGTACAGTGTAACAGTTGGTGTAGTGACAATCGCACCAGCCAGTTTGAAATTGACGAGTGATTTTGATTCAGAGTATTTGAACTGTTCCCAACGATATTCAGCACGACTTCCAGCATTGTTTGTAAGAACCAGTTTACAGTATGGATAAGAAAAAAGTTTTCGATTCTTTGGCTCATACCCATCTATTTGCGTGATGTTATTGAAAACGGGAACTGTTTTCTGATGCAGTCCGCCATATGGCTCAGATGAACCGGCTGGTGTGTCAAGGAAAGATGGGTATTGGAAAACCGACACGAGTGCATCCTCTTTGCCGCTGTCAATCCATGTTTTAATTTCATTCGCAATGGAACCTGCATCGGTTGCTGGGATACCAGATTCTAAGCCGAGTCCAGAGAAAATTTTGCCATATGACTTTGAATCAGCGGACGTACCATCAGACTTTTGAGTGTAATACATTCCAACTGACATTTTGTTCAGTTCGACTTTTGTTGTCTTTTCGATTGTGTAATCACCTAAGTCCAGATTCTCCGGTACAAGATTCTCGAAGTAACCATCACTTGTGCTATGCTGTCTTTCGACAAGGCACTGACCGAGTGTAAAGTCGAACAACCATGTCTGTAACACGTCAATCTGGTAGGTGATTAGACTGGACACATTGCTTACATACTCGACTGAAGTGATGAACGCGTAAAACCACTTGTTTCCATATGCAGTATTCTGGAACATCAGATAGTTGCAATCATAGATTTCATCCGCAAGAACAGCTACTTTCATAGTGTTACGCGTATGTCGCTGATAGGTGTTCTTTGGAAACGAACGTTTCTGTTTTGTGATAAAGTAGGCGGTCTGCTTTGCTTCGGAGTCAAAGTAGATCGTGTGGTTATAGGATGGCTCCACTGGTACGTTGTGAAGCAAACGTATTGTTGTGTTTGGTGCGATGTACATATTATTTTTTTAATGCAAGGATAAGTTTGAGTTTATCATTATTAGAAGAAAAACCCTGTCTTATTTGAATGTAAACTTTTCTCGACGAACCATACACTAAATAAATATTTCCTGGGCTGGATTCAGAAGCCTTATCGGAATAAGCTGTAATTAAAACAAAGGGGTTGTCAATGAATACAGCATTAACACCACCAGTTACACGTGGGTCTGATGTGATAATTGGAGAAACAGATAAATCTAGCGTAACTTCAGCAATTTCAGCATCGTATCCAAGAATTGCTGAATACATTTTTTCAGCCAGTTCGATATTAACATTCTTTGCGCCATTCCGAATATTCTCCCCCACCGTAGCCCACGGAACACCGTCCGCATCCACATTATCCGCAGGAATAATAGAGTGGCTGTCATAGTAATCATCGTGAGCTTCCTGTGCAACAATCTGACGTTCATCTTCCTGTTCCACAACTTCTTTCAATGTTTCACTCATGAAATTTCTCCTTTCTTGGCATCTGTCCGGCATCCTAAGACACCGGACAGTAATCTCGTCAGCCCTGTTTAGTCATGGTGACAGTTTTGCCAACCGCCGAAGCGGCATTGATTGTGGTAGTCGCGTTATACTCAACTCCATTGATAACCATGGAAAGAGTAACCGTTTTGCTAGACGCAGACGCCGGAATCATCACAGCACCATACGGCAGGATAGCAATTCCATCAGCAGTAGACCGTTCAGTCTGCACAAACTGGTAGGCACCCTGTGCCAGACTAATATCGTCATCCTGCACACCGAGTGTGTAAACAGTTGCCACGTCAGACGTGTCCTTGCCGGTAATCTCTACGGTATAAGATACTTTCGGAACAATCAATGCCGTATCGGTGACAAACACAATCGCATTGCTGAACGGCGAACTGGAAATGGTTTTCCAGACGTGGTAGAAATAGTTCCAGTACAGGCCTGCCGCGGCGTACTGTTCGGTGAACTTCGCGTTGTTGTCGTAGATCTGGAACCATTCGGTGTCAACCAGAACGGCTTTTACATCTTTCATCAGTGCCAGCTCTGCCGCTGTCACCTCTTCCAGTCCGTCGGAATTTGCGCGAATGACATCAAACCGCTCATTGTCAAATGTTGTCCAATCGTCAATCAGATGAAGCGCACCTGTGTAGGTTGCTTTGTCCATATTGAATGCGGCGGCAAGAACCTCTACGTCGTACTTTGCATTAAACCAGCTATCCATAAAGATAGCCTGATTCTCGCGCGGGGTTGTGGTGCGCACACCGGACTCATTGTATTTTGTCTTCATGAATGTAAGGTCATTGGATGCACCACGGAAAGTTTCTGCGGCTGTCTCCATCTTTGTACCATCACCGATTGACATAGGATACATTTTACCGTGCGCTACGGCTTTGATAAGCAGGTATTTGAAGAGCAGGAACTCATCATACTCAGCGGCTTTGTAGACAGAATCAACGATCTTTGCTACAAGATCCTGCATACCGGATTCAGCAAGGAAGGCAAGACGTAAATCTTCATCCTGGATTGTTACAGGATACATTACACGCCAGTTCATGGTGTGGAAAGCAGATTTTACATCCGGCAGAGTTCTCTGAAACTCACGCGCCGCGGCTTTCTCCGGTGTGTACTCAACGACTTTTGCAATCTGCACGAAGATCTCTTCCACTGTCTCACCGAACTCAAGATAACCTTTCTTGAGATGAGCATACGGGTTGTTAAAGTTTGCGCTCTTTGCAATAACAAGGACAATACGGTTTACCAGTGCATTGATGTACTGGTTTGCAAAAGCAGGTGTTCCGTAGATTACTTCACCAACTTTCGGGATGTCTGAGGCTTTTGCTACGACTGGCACGGACTGCTGATAATCATAGGATGCATTCTGGCGAATGGTATTCATGATGTCCAGTGTTGACGCCTGCAAGGTTGATTTTGCAATTCTTCTCGGCATTATTTTTCCTCCTATTCTGACTTAAACAGAGAGTCATATGTTAATGGTTTTGGCGGATCTGGTTCCGGATCTGGTTCCGGATCTGGTTCCGGATCTGGGTCAGCCTTACCGCTGAAGCGGTCAGTGTAACGCTTGCGCCATGCTTTGTCGTTTTCCTCATATCTTGTTCTCCAATCTTCAGTAGATCTTTCATTCAGATCGTTAAACGTGTCTGATACATCTTCCAGCATGGCAAGCTGTGTATCGTCTGGTGATTCACCGAAAGAAGCTCTCAGTGAATCAAAAATTTCCTGTGTTGTTCTAACTGCCATTGTTATGTTCCTTTCTTATTTATATGTGGTATCTACACATCATCCAAACAGGCATTTTCTTTTTCTTTTTGGAGGGTGGCTCTGGTGGAACCACACCTCCCGACAAGAAAAGAAAAATTAACAAGGCATTGTTCAAGTTGTTTTCACTTCCGAAAGAGAGAAGTGTGGATGACGGGTTGTCATAGGATTCAGCGTTATACCATGCAGACGGCGTGTCAGTTGCGTGGGTATTGAAATACTCAAGATAAGTGTTTGCGCATGAAATACGATAGGAAAGGGAGGAATCGCTGATACCCTCCCAGCCACGCATGAACGCCTCGGTGAGCATGGAAATATCTGTACTGTCACTTGATAGGAATGCTGACAGATTGTCAAAGTTTGCGGCAACACCGGACTTGTACCAGATATTCTCATATATGAAATACGCAAGCTGACCGTCACCGTCATTCGATGCATAGCCGTTTGCGCTTAACCAGTTAAGCAACTGTGTGCGTCTGGTAGTTTCAGCATTGTCAGTCCATTGTCCTAATCCAAAACCCTGTTTGTAACCAAGTTCCCACTGTCCGGGGTTCAGTGTGCTTTCCTGCATCCAGTTTCCACAGATCGCGGCGGCAACATAGGCACTTGCACCAATACCAGAACCACCAGACCCATACCGGAAACAACGTGTCCAGTTGCTCGGTGATGATTCGGAAGAATTGATGCTTACCTGCTGTTCCAGCGGAACGGCACTCGTGTGCGCTCCCATTGTAATGCGTCCACGGTACACCATTTCCGTGTGTCCAGACCGCCACAAGATGTCACCAGATTTCCATTCATCTGTTATCGTTACTTCCGTGAACCCTATTGACTGTAGAACAGTTATCATATCAGAAGTTGTGAATGGATGAGTGGAACCGTATGCATCGACTACAGGAAACGCACCTGCTAATAACGCGTACCAGATGAATGACGAACAGTCATAGTAGGTAATACCATTTACTGTTTGCTGTTCCCTGTAGTCCTGTGAATAACCGACGTTTGTTCTGTTACAGGTCGCTACTGCCCATGACCATGAAGTGTTAATGTTAGCCACGAGTTAACCCATCCTTGTAAACATAACCTGTGTACTGCTTGCCATTCTTAACGAGTGCAACCAGATACCAGTTGCCTGTGTAGTAACCGTAGTTACGAACGGAGGTGTTCTGAGATAACACCATAATTGATTTTTTGCTCTGGCTTGCACCAGTGCGTAGGTGGTAACCAGCTGGGTCATTAATGTGATAGACACCGGCAATAGCTTTGTTAAACTTAGCCGCACCCTCTACAGTCAGAACAGAAATGTCATAATTTAAATCGCTGTCTGCCTTAGAAGCTCCACCGTACCGATAGTGTACAAGATTGCTGTATGGCAGATCATAGTAAGATCTTACACAGATTTCTTTTCCTGTCTGATCTCCCGTCTTTCCGTTAATCCCACCTGTTTCTGACTGGCTGGCGTGTACGATGTGCGTTGCATCTGTTGACATCGTTACATGATGACCTGCCGCAAGGTGAATATCACCACGTTTCCATGGACTGGAACACTTTTTGAAACCAGCTTTGACAAGCTGTGCTTCGAGATTTCGAGTGGTACTGTACTGACTTACAGCAAAACCAGCGTTGCTCAGTGCTGTACCTACGAAAGAACTACAGTCATAATCCGGCCCGTTTCTGTGTACCTGTGAATAACCGTGTGAATTGTCTGCGGCGATTGCTTCTGCCCATTTGACAGCTGTTTCGATATTAGGCATTGTTTGTACCTCCTAAGTGGGCGCACAGGTTGTTGATAGCAAGCGTATTTGATTCAATGCTTTTACGCAGTTCTGCTACTTCTTCCTTGTGCATCTCGTTATCTTCCTGTCTGCGCTGTTCTGATTTCAAATGATCCCAAAACAGTACACCACAGCATACGATAGGAAACCCGTACTGATTGATATACTGACCAATCTGTGTTAAATCCATTTTCTTCACCTCTCTTTCGTGATTTCATCATAGCACTTGTTCTTGACTTTGTCAAGATTTTATGTTAAAATATTTTTAGATCAAAAAGATTGGAAAGGAAGAATGTTTGAATGTCAAAGTATTATGATGGAACGAAACTTCTTTCGCTGACAGATCTCGAGGGTCAGAAACCCGAGATTTTCATGGTGACAACAAACCGAACAGGCGGCAAGACCACTTATTTTGGTAGGCTTGCTGTTCGTAGGTTCTTAAATTATGGCGAGAAGTTCGCCTTATTATATCGGTACAATTATGAATTGGACAATGTGGCAGAAAAGTTTTTCAAAGACTTGAAAACATTGTTCTTTCCAGAAATGGAAATGACTAGCAAGCGGCTTGCACATGGTATCTTTCATGAACTGTATCTTGATGACGTATCCTGTGGGTATGCCATCACGCTGAACAGTGCAGATCAGATCAAGAAATATTCACACTTCTTTTCGGATGTACAGAGAATCTTGTTTGATGAATTTCAGTCCGAGACAGATCATTACTGTGATAGAGAGGTAACAAAGTTTCAGAGTATTCATACCTCTATCGCTCGTGGACAGGGTAAACAAACAAGATACGTACCTGTATACATGATGTCGAATCCTGTTACGTTGCTGAACCCGTACTACAGTGCTATGAAGATAGGTGCCAGATTGCAGGACAACACAAAGTTCTTGCGTGGTAATGGCTGGGTGCTAGAACAGGGATATGTAGAGAGTGCTTCAAAAGCTATGCAGGAGTCCGGTTTTGCACGTGCTTTTGCTGATGATGATTACATGAAGTATTCTACAGAAGCAGTTTATTTGAATGACAATTATGCGTTTGTGGAATCAATGCAAGGGAAATGCAAGTATGTGTGTACTCTGCGATACATGGGTAAAGAATATGGTGTCAAAGAGTTTGTGCAGAAAGGTGTTGTATATGTAGATGACAAGCCAGATGTTACGTACCCATATAAGATCACTGTTACCACAGAAGATCATCAGATCAACTACTTGATGTTACAGAGACACGATATGTTTATCATGAACATGCGGTTCCTGTTCAGTAAAGGTGCGTTCCGGTTTAAGAATCTGGAATGCAAAGAAGCAACTCTTGCGGCGTTGTCGTATCGTTAATACTATGGTATCTACCACTGTTTCTTATCATGATAGGTAAGGACGCCGAGATGAAATATGCTCCCTTAACTATTTACTGTTAGGCGAACAGGCGTGATGAGTTCAGCGGTTAAAGATATAAAATAGAAGCAGGGATAACTTACCTAGTAAGCTCCCTGCTTCTTTCTTATGCTTTGAACACACCTTTCTTGTAAATGTGAATGGTCATCCAACCTCGAAGTTTGTCGATGCTAATTGTCCAGATGTGCCACTGTTCCGGTTTAATTGCATCTCGATAGCGAATGAGTTTTTCACACGTTCCCTTGAACAATTCTATTCCCTCGTCATCATTTGATACGTCAATAATCATGCAGTAGGTTGATGGCGTAACGTATAATCTAAGCTCTTCCAATGTCATAATCTTCACCCTCCAATTCGATAAAAAGACGGTTATCAAGAACACCAACTGTTTTAATAATTCTATCACCTAACTTTTCATATGCCCAGTTTGGTGGCATTTTTTCAAAGAAATAATCTTTTTCTGGTCTAACGATAGTAACATCACTGGTAGAAAGAATCGTGAGTAGTGCTTTCAACTTCATTCCTTTTCCTGTTACGTCATCTGTGTACAGACCTGTTCCAAACACTTTATTCAGATGATTTTTTACCTCTTTAGTAGAATCATCATAAATAATTTCTACATTGTTCTTAGGGTCTGCAATTACTACGCCACACCGCATTGCAAACAGATCAATCGGCGTCAATGTAATTACTGCTACACTTTTGCTTGTTGTTTCAATCTTCATTTTTATTATCTCATTTTATAAGTGGTTTCACAGAGTATTACACCCCCAGGGATTCGCTTTGGCATTAACTTGCCTGGGACAGTAAGACCATAAGTGAAGTCTCTTAGTGTTCTGTGAATTGGTTTGTTATTTGCATCAAACAGGAACATTCTTTCTTCATCATGCCAATCTGACGGTTTGCCTTGTTCATCTTCCAGACTTCGTATAAATAACTGCTTACACTTGTCCGGCATACCTGCACACTTGACGTTATAGTAAGGGTTCACTGATTCACCTTGCCATCCATCTTCTTTTAACTCAAGATCTTCTTCGACAACGTGTTCAATATAGGTTTTCTGCCGTGTGAATGTTGCACTGTCCCACTTGCTTTCCAGTTTCCAACAGCAAAAAGCTGTGTTGTGAACCTTGATACCCTGTACTTCTTCCGGCGCTAGATCACAGTGAATAGAGTCTGTGTCAGCATAGATAAATCCTGCCTTATCTATACCGTGATAGTTTGCTTGTGCGGCTCTGATGGTGAAGTTACGAGCGTAACTTGTGATAGCTGAGCCGATCGCAATATACCCCGGCTGTTTGTCGTGCGCTTCAACCTCTCTGAATCCGAGTGAACCATCTTCTTTCAGATAAGCAACCTTAAATGAGCTATCTGTACTGCTTGCGAACTTTCCGTACAGGTTGTTAAGGAACAGCTTCGCCAGCTGGCGCATTGCCCCTTTACTGTTCATTTTAATTTCTTTGTACTTGTCGATATATGCATCGAACAATCCGATCATCTTTTCGAAGTAGCAACCGTCTAAGATTTCGAAGTCCTCTACGTCGTAGTGTTCCAGAAACAGCTTGTAATCTGTCATTGTCAACGTAAGTTCTACTGTAGTAGGAACTGTATTCATGTTGCCATCATAGATATACCGGTGATACTGTCCATTTCTGTATACGTCAGAGGTTTCAAGTGCTTCTGTTCCTCTGTATAAAGAGGAACCTTTAATCTGTATAAACGGTAACTTGCCCTCTTTGAGATAGAAACGTGTTCGAATACGCACAAAGAAATACTTTTCGAATGCTACGTCTGGTATTGACTTTTCAAAGAACGTTGGTTGTCCAACTGGATAATAGTTTCCAGATTCACTATGCATCATGGATGGGTACAGAGAATTTACGTCTGCGGTAACACCGTTTCCGTATACTATACCTGTCTTTCCCTTTACAGCGTAACACCAGCCGCCCTTGTATGACTTCTTGATGTATTCGCCTGCGTTTGAAACGCCGTAGGAGCTTTCGTCTATCTTGTATTCGTATAGGTTCGGAAAAAGCTGTTCCCATGAGTATGCGCTGTTTTGTTGAAAGATGTTTTTGTACTCTTCCATACAGCATGAACCTATTGTCAGCTTGTCATGTCCCTCTGCGAACATGAACTCGATCGCTTCTTTTACTACCAGAACATCGTTCTTGATGTATTCCGTTTCTTCCGGTGTGATTTCGCATCCTGCGTACCGAAAACCCGTGTATTCCATATCAAGTTTTCGATGCTTTAGCTTGAATGACTCACCGATTGTTTTGACAGAAAATGGAAGTAGCTTTAAGCTGTCACGTAGTTCGATATATTTTCCATTGCCTAATCGTATCGTGATGGAATACCATTGCCCCTTGTCACTAATGGAATATTTGAAAGACTTGTAGTACATATCTTTCTCTCTACGCCATGTGATGCTGAATTGTTCCGATGAATTGACGATATACGCTTGTGAATACCCTTGTTTAATCAAGTAGTCAATCCAGAAAGATCCATCGAACTTTAAGTTGTGGAAATAACAGATAATGTTGCACTTGTAGGATGCTAAGTGCTTAAGACAATCCCCGATGCTATGCGATACGGTGACATTCTCTGTCTGCAATTCTACAGTTGCCGCCGCCCACACCTCTGTATCCGTCTGTTCAGGGTATACTGTAGTTTCAAAGTCTCCTACAAAATATTTGTACTTGCGCTTATGCATAAACTAGTAGTCGTAGTCCATCATATCGTCTAAGTCATCAAAAGACCGCATAGCTGACTCAGATAAACCAAAACCGTTGTCTATAGCATCGTTCAGAACGTTTATAATGGATCTGGCTGACGCCATAACCGTTCCGCCATCAGAATCGTATTGAATATGACCTAACCATCTCTCAATATTTTCCCAATTCTTCGATAATACGGAACCAACCTTATTTTTTCCAACTTCGGCTGGTGTGTACTGATCTTGTAGCTCTTTCGGTAACGTTCTTATGATTGCTAGTCCTGCTTCTTCTATTACTGCATCCAACGTTGCGATAATTTCATTTAACGCACTATCGGCAATTTCAGCCGCTTCTGGTTTTCGTCTTGCTCTCTTTCCTTTTGCATTGGTGTAATAATACACATCCATGGTTGTGATAATTTCTCTGAGCTTGTCTACGATTTCGTCTACTGCTTCAGTGAAAGCAAGAACTGGCTCGTCTGTCACTGGCGTTTTTGTGCCATCTGTGCTAGTCCAGAATTTTCGTTCTGCTTCTTTCTTTTTTTTTCGAGTTTCTGCGGCTCTTTTTGAACGCAAGGAACGTTCTAATCGTCTGCCCTCTTCTGCGCTGATCTCTTCACCGTAAGATGCTTCACCGTGATAAGTCGCTTTGCTATACAGATATTCTTTCGTCAGCTTTTGCAGATTGCGGATGGAACCCTCTTTCTTCTGCTTCGGTACTTTCGGTACGATGTTTTTCTGAAAATTATAGCCGCGCTTCTCTGCTCGATTGATGAACGATAAAACGCGACTTCTTTCCTTTTTGTACGCGTCATTGATAGCTTGTTGTTTTGCACTGACGCGCTTCTTTGCTGTTTTCTTTGCCACTGTTAGTTACCCCATTTCTTTCATGATAGCAGATAAGGGGCTTTCGCCCCTCTCTGCTTTATTCCCTACTGCACACTGTTAATATCAAGACGGCAGTCAATGAAGTCTCTTCCGGCTTTTGTCTTGCCGGACTCTTTGATGATCGTGTATGATTCATCGCCGAAAACATCATGGATGTTTTCCAGCGACTTACGGAATGTCTCTGACTGAAAAGCATATACTTTTCCGTCGGTGTCCATGATGGATGTAATCTCTGATCTGGTTCCGTCTTCTTTTTCGTCTTCATAGGTTGCCCATACTTTGACTGGAATACTGGTTCCGTCTGGAACGTCTTTCATTGACTCGGCTCCCTTGTCAACGGTGAGCATATATTTTTCTACTTTGGTGAGTTCTCTACTTGCGTTCTTAATTTCCATGTTCTTGTTCTCCTTTTAGTTCGTATTGATTTTGTGAGAGCATGTGAGTGGAAGATACCTGCTCTCGATGTTTTAAGACATTGCTTTCTTTGCACGTATGGTTGAATTTTGATGAGATAGCGCAGGTTTACGCTTGTCGACTAGTTACGTTTTGGGAGCGGCTCCAGCTCAACTGCGGCGGCGATGAAATCTGATTCTTTCATGCCGTAGCGTTTCTCGAACTGCTCTGTGGATACAACTTTTACAACTTTGAAATCTTCGGTGTCGTGGTCTTTACGGAGCTTGTTGAGAAGCTTATCACTTGCTTCATGCTGACCTCCGATTTCATAGGTTACATTTTCCGGCTCACAGGTTACTGTGTTCATAGCCAGAACAGTTACTTTCGTACCGATGACGGTACGCGTCACCATACTTTCTCTTGCCATGATAATTCCTCCTTTTCTTGTCTTTTTGTTGTTTCGGAAATATTTATGTTTCTAGCTGTCAGAACTCAGCTAGATGAGCAACCGCGGTGGTGAACCGCGTAAGGTCTGCTTGTTGCTCTTGAGGTGGGCGGTTTGGCGAACCGCCCTAACAGTGTTGTGTAAGTGACTAACGCTCCTTACATTGTTTATATTACCACTTTTACATGATTTTGTCAATGGCTTTGACAAGATTTTTGAAATAAATTTCTTTGAGTTAGTTGTGACTAACTCGAGCCGCATTACCCAAAAATCGAAAGTGTGTAGCTGAAAACAACGATGTCGTATATCAGTGATACGATGATTAAGGCTTGCAGAAGTCTCATAAGTTTAATCATGTTTTTCAATCCTTTCTGCACCGTGAGATGTTATTCGTATTCCATTATCTGGCAATTCAATAACATTACCAGTTAATTTAGCATGATGTCTCCAATAGTAATATACTTCCTTTAATCCCATTAGGGTTTTGTAACTATATGGTTCACTCACACCTTTTATGTGAACTATTATTTTAATCATTCTATATCACGCTCCCGTGTAATAAGTCTTTCTTTCCTTGTTTACGTGATCTATGGCTGTATACATAGCTTTTGGCTTGTTTCCACATACATAGGTCATAATTCCGTTTCCCTCCGCGTCAATTACGCAGATTTTGACGCGCTCTGAGTTTTCCGAAAGAAGTGTTGCGGCCTTTCGTGCGCAGGACAAGACGTTTGCTAAGGTGTCCGTGCGGTGTGTAATTGTTGCTAATTGTCCACCAATATACAGCTTTACTTTGTAACACATGATATCACCTCCTTAAAGAGTTTGAATAAATCGTCATACCATTCAAAATCAACGCCCAGTTCATCCATAACATTTGCTAATTCTTCATCCCCCAGCTGTGATACAATAGAAAGCAGAACTCCCTTTAATTCGTCGATTTTTACGGTATATCCGTAATCATCGAGAATATTTTTTAATTCCTCCCGTGACTCGTCAGACTCAAGATCTTTCTTTAACCACATGAAAGCATGAAATTTTGTTTCATAGTAACTTGTCATTGTATCCATATCGGATACCTCCTTTATTAAGTTTTCTCAGCTAAACTGTAGCTGGAATGCACCGCACGGGATTGCACCGTGCGACGCCGCTTATACGGTCTATGCAACTTCTTCAATCAATATACTGCTACATGATACAGTTATTTTGTAGCATTCTCCGGACTCTCCCGTCACACCATATACTCTTTTACGCGGAGTAAGACTTGCCAGCAGTTCACAGAGTTCGCCGAATGAACACTCAAATAAATCTGTTTTCATTTCACTTAATTCTGTCACAATATATTTCATGTTTACACCTCCCGCCATGTAAGGCGTTCGGCACAAGACCATTTTCCTGCACAGTAATCTTTCTCGAACTTCGAGATATGCTGTGCGCTGGTTGAAGTGTAGCCATAGACTTCTCTAAGAAAGTCATAAAGCGTGTCAGTTCGCGTGTCAATCCACGCTACTACTGTATCGTAGCTCTTCAGTACGTAGAAACTTCCTACATGTGCTACTTCTGCGTGACAAGTACGAAGTCGAGACCATGTTACATTACAAATACGCTGAGCTTCCCATACTTCATCCCACGCATTGTTGATTCTTTCATTGATATCTGCCTGTTCTGCTTTCTTCATAGTTACTCTCCTTTTCTATATGCAGTTTTCTAGTTCGGCACTATTGCCGAAAGCCACCCGTAGGACTTGCACCTACGGAGCCGCTGGTGTGGCTTTATATTATAAGACAACCGCCTTGTAATTCGGTAATGTGTTCAACTAACATTACCTCTAAAATGTCCATCCATGTATCATGCCCATATTGGAACTTACTTTCTGCTGTCTCCAACGAGATTACACACTGACAAGTCAAACGATAGTCCCCATTGTAGATTGCGCACAATCTACGGTATGCACTACGTGCTTCTTTCAGAATCATGTCTGTTCTATACAGATATGCACCGTATGCTTCTTTCATTCCGCAGTTAGCTATGCACTCGTCTGCGATTCTTTCATATACACTCATACTTTTTTCTCCTTATTCTGTTTTTCTAGTTGAGCTTGTTTATACGATAGCTCTAAACGCTTTACCTTGTCTATTCACATTATGCAAGGGTAGATGTAAGGGTTTACGTGATTGCCCTCTTCAGACGAGTATGTCATTTATGTGAGTGGATCTCGTCACCACTTGTGCCGTCTATATACATTAAGACAACCTGTAGATTTTGGTGTTTATAGTCGTCACCACTGGACTAGCTGCTTTTTCTTACCTTGTACCTACATTGTACCACAGGTTTGACGGTTTGTCAAGTACTTGTTTTCACCGTCCACGGTGTTCCTGTACTGAACTCCCTTTCCTTACCTTGTACCTATATTATAGCACAGTTTTGGCGGTTTGTCAAGTACTTGTTTTCACCGTCCACGGTGTTACTGTACTGAACTCCCTTTCCTTACCTTGTACCTATATTATAGCACAGTTTTGGCGGTTTGTCAAGTACTTGTTTTCACCGTCCACGGTGTTACTGTACTGAACTCCCTTTCCTTACCTTGTACCTATATTATAGCACAGTTTTGGCG
>OQVZ01000351.1_pt1 | contig 17690 bp, 19 predicted proteins | sample 1691571 | NCBI WGS metagenome assembly OQVZ01 (sample SAMN03418261, study PRJEB22391) | human gut metagenome | biome: human-gut; feature: organic feature; material: feces | host: Homo sapiens | place: Tanzania | collected 2013-01
CAGGAAATCCAGAATAATTTTATTGTTGAACCCTTTAAAGCAGATTTGATTATGGAAAGAAAGAATGATATTCCATTTGAGCATCAGATGATGTTTGTTCTGAGACGTTATGATTCTGTAATGGCTGAGAATATTGAGCTGCGTAAGGAAATAGAGGAACTTACAGAAGCTCTTGATGAACTTGGAGGAAATAATGAACGTAAATCTTTGAAAAAGCGTATAAAGAAGCTATCAGAGAAGAATGAGAGTCTTAAACAGAAGCTTTCTGAAAAGAACAATCAATACGATGAAGTATATCGCTTGTACAAGATGGTCTCAAAGAAGAAAAACGTTCTTAAAAATACGTTACTGTATGTAAAGGCACATATTAATAAGATGCTTGCACTTGTTGATGTTCCTGCTTTGAAACTGTTGTCACAGCGTATTGCCAAGGATGTAAATTTGGTTGAACATACCAATTGTGTGTATGAAGAAGTACAATAAAGAAATGCTTATTGTATCATTTCAAATGAGAATAATTAAAATATATCGATATGACAAATGAACAAATTAAGCAGCACTTGGAAAGAGTGGTGAAAACTGCTAAAGATATTGCAACAAAGACTTGTAATCAGCAATGGGAGAACTACAAGAAAAGTAGAGTAGAGAATGGAGAACGCCCAATTCCGAAAGAGATGGAAGAAAGCATTCGGGATGTCTTCACCTTTGCATATGCTACAGGTATTGCTACAGGTGTTGAGGACACAATTGTTAGTTATAATATTATGTTCAATACCGGGAAAGGAGGAGAGGCATGAAAAGACGTATGACTAATAAGATAGAAAACTATAAAATCCTGCCTAAGCGACTTATCAATAAGTATATGTCTCTTGGTTTTGAACAAGGTTATTTTAGTGTCTCTATAGAATTTAAAGGGTGTGTCAAAGTGTATGTTCGTGATGTGTGGGGTAGAATACTCATTTATAGCCTTAACTATTCAGATGGCAAGTGTGAGCATTCTCATGGCTACAAGATGTGGAATGATGATGTTTTGTACCATGTTCGCAAAGGAATGAAATATGATGGTAAATAATAAGATTTTAGAATATAATCATGATAAGGTTATTGTTGAAGAAAATGATGATAGTTATGTCATAGACTTCCAAAAAGGTTTAGGTGAGGTTTCATACTCTAAAAAAGATTGGACTCTTGCCAGAGCCTTGTATCATCAATCTATTCAAAACTACAAAAAGAAAATAGAAGAAGATTTATACGAATGGTAATTTATAATCTTTAAAATGATATACAATGTATAAGGTAAAAATATTTTTTGGTTCATTCTATGGGGAATGGTTTGAAAATGATTTCTTGGAGGATATGGATTGGTCAGATATATCAGTCGCAGAATGTATGATAGAAGCTCATTTTCCCGTAGTTCCTGCCCATGGCAGTATTGTTGATGTAAGTAGTCTCCGTTCACAGATTTATAAAGGATGGAAAAAATATGTTGATGAAGGAGGTTATTTGTCAGATGTGATAGATGGGGTTAGATGCAAATTCAAAATTCCACTACAAATTTCAAATGCAGATATATTTAAAGAAATGGTATTTGGAGGTAATTATTTACAAGATTTTATCTCCTATCAAAAATATATGGTCGGTACTGATAAAGATGAAGATGTCTTTTATGGAGTATGTCTAACACCTAATGCAGACTATATTAAAATAGAAATCTACTGATAATACTCGCTATATAGAATTGTTTAAGGGATGCAGCTAATCGGAGCATCCCTTAAACTCAATTTATTTAATGGTGAAGTCAAAGACTTTCTTGCTGCCTGAGTTTTTCATCCCATTACTGGTATTGCCTTGCTTATTGTTGTAAGTAAGACAGTATTCTCCTGGCTGTCCTTCTACTGTCAAGTCATAAACGTTATCAGAAACTTTTTTCACTTCTAATTTTACAGATTTATCTTCTTTGGCACCTTCAATCCTGTTGGAATGAACAACAGCACTGGTCATTTGTCTGCCTTTTCCTACAGTCTTAAATTTCACCACAAAGAAATCGTCTATGCTATAGTCACTGGAGAACATATCATAATACTCAGAGATACTATTTCTATCATGCGTGAAATAAATGCGAAAAGTAGCCTTGCCGCCAGCAAAAGCATAAGGCGAAGTCTTACCTTCGAACGTGATAAGTTCCTTGTCTTTAAACGGATTGATATATCCAGTTCTTTCTATTTCTTTGAAGTCTATATGCTTCATAGCAACAAGACTGTTATCTATGTTAGCATAGATACCAACAGAATCCATTCTGAGCTTACTAAGAGCTGTTTGATTGAAGTCTATACCGGCTTTCGCAAATGAAGCTTTCCGCTCTTCATAAGTCTTTCGTCTGGCATCATTAAAGCCTCGGATGTATTCTTCCGATTTTCCTTCTAATGGGTCTATTGTAGAATCGTCATCATCATCAATATCCTCGTCATCATCTGATTCGTGTTTAGGGAGAATCTTGCTGATGTCTGTTACACCGCCCTTAATCAAAGCCTTGGCTTTTTCTCTTGCTTGCTCAATAGGAGTCTGAGCCATCATGAATGTGCTTGCAGATACAAGCAACATTGTTAACATAACTATCTTTTTCATATATATAACTTTTTAGAATAGAGTGCAAAGTTAATGCTTTTATTAAGAAAATAAGCAATATCTGCAATTTTTTATATATAATTAAACGAAGAGAGGAAACACTTCCAAGAAACGCTTCCTCTCTTTTTCTTTTAGTTATGATGCTTTTTGTTGTTGGGTTTTCTCTGTTTGATGAAATTCCCTTTGAATAACTTTTATCATATTCTTCACTTCCTGGTCTATCTTATTGAAATTGTTATATAAGATACGTTCCTTTGCATCTACAGAACCAAAATCATAGAATTTAGGTAAAGGAAAATTCTTATAATCCTCTTCCTCTGCCTTTATTTCATCCATATTAAAGTTGGTTTTGCAGAAGAACTTGGAAGTTTTGAACTCTTCCGCCTTTTGAATGTCCATAGCACCTTTGCGACCTGTCTTTGTAACAGTAAAATCTCTTGCTGTCTGACCACATATCCAACCAGATGCCATGTCGGAAATCTTAGATGCCGGAACAAGACTATCCAAGTTTTCATTAAGATTGATGGAAGTTCTGTCACGGTCAATGGTGATTCCTTTCTTTAACTGAACCACTTTACCAAATATGTCTCCTGATAGCCAATCGAGAGTGTCCTTGCTACGAGCAGAGCCGCTGATTACATTGCCAACAGTGGTGATAATTTTGTCTTTACCAACCTTACCATAGTCAGCCTCCAACTGAGGCAATTCCTGAAAGCCTAATGTTACTGCAACCTTGTTGCTTCGAGCAGTACCAATCAATCTATCTATTTTATGGAAATACAAAGTTGGTAACTCGTCAACAATAATACTTACAGGTACATTTTTACCCTGACCGCTGTTCACACGTGTCACAAGGCGGTTCAATATAAGGGCATTCAATGCACCGATGATACTCTCCATTTCCGGGTCATTAGCAATAAGAAGATAACTTGGATTCTTAGGATCACTGACTTTTAAATCAAAGTCATCGCCTGAGAATACCCAATATGCCTCTTTCGTTGCAAGACGTGATGTTTGAACACGAAGTGTACCAATCATACCTTCCAACTGTTCCATAGCGTTATTCTTCTTCGCTGTCATGAACGGAGCCATCAGAGGATAAACCTCAGGGTCTGTTTCCAAAACTTCAAATATCTCAGAATAATCTCTATTCAAGAACGACAATACATGAGGCATATCCGAATATTTGCCTTTCCAATAAGCAGGTTCAACAATGTGTTCCTTCTCACCAAGATGACCTTTTGCAAATACACGTCCAGTGAGTCGCTTATGATGCGTGTCTGGGTCTTCTTCATATTGTGCTTCAAGCTCATTACCATGCTCGTCGTATGGTTTCTTTCCATAGTTGACAAAGAAATAAATGCAAGCGGCAAGGAAGTTTGTTGCAGATGTTTGGAAGAACTGGTCACTGCCACCGCCACTTCCTTTCTGTCCTTTCTGCAAAGATTCAATCAGTGTCTCAGCAGTTTCCTGGGCTGCCGCCAAATTACTGATGTATTTCTGCTGAATAGGGTTGACACGTCTTGAATATTCAACATTCACGAAGTTGATAATATTAAACCTGCATCCTTTGGGCGTTTTACCTTGCTGTTGGTTCTTCTTGTAATGATAGTAAAGCTTAGTAGCCAAAGTTGGAAATTTATAGTCGTACACAACCATGGCAAAGCCTTTGGCACTATGCTGTCTGATGTATGGTTCTATGACAGAGAATGTCTTACCACTACCAGGAGTACCCACAACCCAAGTTCCACGGAATGGGTTAATGATATTAATCCATCCCTTACGGAATCTTCCTTTATAATAGTAACGCATCGGTATATTAACAGAATACTTGTTGTCAACGTATTCTTCTGTCTGCTCAAAACTCTCATTCTCGAAGTTGAATCTATCTTTAAGCATTCCATCCTTGAAATATTTTGAGACATTATCAAGTGCGATATGTATCAATATGGTTCCTATCAAAGATGCTACCATATAAAGCCAAATGTTGGTTCTCAGCAACCAAACTCTGGTTTTCCAATCACAGCTATAAAGAAAAACAGAAACTGTTACCAAAACGAGTCCGATGGAGATAGGCCAGAAAACCATCTTTCTCGCATCGAACTCTATCTGTTTCTTGTTTTTAGTACCTATACAGGTGATGATTACCAACATTACTGTAACAATCTTGCTATATGGCAGAAACTGATACATGGATAGCCGCCCAAGTCGGCTATGTACGTTGGTGATAACGCCGCCCAAGAAATCCAAAGCTGTTGGGTCAAGCGCATACATAAAAAATTCGAGCAACAAAGATACATAGATTGTCGCTCGGAAAAGGGTGTATGTTCCCTGTAGTTCTTTTGACTCTTCCATTATTTTGTATTCATTTTATTCGCTGTTCTTGCTTTATTTATCCATCCTCTTTTACAGTCAGCAACAATAGCTTTCATAGACCGTGTTCCTCTTGGTGTTCCACGAAGCTCGTACCAAGAATCCAACAAAGATGTATAGCGGATTAATCTGTTCATCCTTCTTAGCTTAAAGTTCAACTTTACCAATGTATTGTTGATATTGGCTATGACTTGAATCCTTTGATGTTCCGTAAGCTTAGGGTTCTTTCCTTTCGATGATCCAAGCGGTAGAATCTGCTTTACATCGGCTGCTATCTGAATGCCGTCATCAATGACATCTTTGTAGATATTATTCTTCTTCTGTGACAAAGCTACAGCCAGTACGTTAGCTGGACATGATACACCGACAGATTTTAACTCTTTGAGATTTTTAAGAGTTTGGTCAACCTGGTAATATATGCCGTAAATGCTTGCAGCTAAAGTAAGCATATCACCAAAACTGGATAGATAGTTATCAAACTCTCTTTGAAAGTTTGTTACTTTTTCTGTCTGGTCTGAGATATACATGTGCCCAGTTAGGTTAAGTGACATTACTTCATCTTGTGATTTCAGAGCTTTTTTTGCCTTCTTAGCATAATCAAGGAACAATCCTGCACGCACTACGTCTTCTCCAGCATAAGCATTTAATGGAAGGAAAGACATCAGTCCTGCCAATACTATCATATAAAAGAATTTATTTACCATCCCCATGATTTACTGTTCTGTTTAAGTTTATAATATCTTGCAACAGAAGTTGCTGCTCGGCGCATTCTGTTTCTTGCTTCAAGGGCAAGCATACCATTTGACTTGTCTATTTTGCCTGCAATGGCACGATTCCAAACATCCTCAAAGCTGAACACAGATATAGATACAGCCAATCTTCTTAACTTGGAATTGAGTTGTTCAAGCTCACGCTCCAAATTCCATATTAATTGTGTTCTTTCTGCACCGTTCAGCATATTTTTATCTGTACCTTTAGCACATATTTTTTTTAAAGAACGAAATGTCTTTATAAATTGAATTGCTGTCTCCATATACAGATTGTTCATAGACATTGTGGCAAAGACACCTTGTGGATTAATTTTCTTTGCAGCAGAAACTTCCCATAAGGCATTTAAGGTCTGAACACCTTCTAAGTAAAGTTGACAGCAAGCAACTGTTCTTTTGGCGTAACCAGATGCTTCTTTTAGATAAGCATTATACTGTTGCTCCCAATTTCTTATCTTTGCAGTGGTTCCAGATAGCTCTGCTTGAATACCTGCTTCCTTCTTTCGATAATTTGTTTGAGCTGTAATCTTGCTAAGAATATTGTCCTCACCTTTCTTTATAGCAAGATATTGACCAGGATTAGAGGTAGTACCACTTATTTGTCCACGGCATACAGCAGTGGATAACACTATAACAAGCCAGAACATAACAGCTCTAACATCTATTAGTAATCTCATATATCCCCTTTCTTCTTTTATTAAATTCAACTCTCATCCTTATTTCAGACACTACATCGTCAGCTTCTTTAATACCTATCATGTTGACCACTGAATTGTTTCTATCACCTGAATAAATGGTGACGGTTTTCAATCCAAATATCTGTTGTGGCAACGAACGATGTTGCTTGTAGTCCACAACACGATACAACTCAACATAATCTGTTGAGTGTGATAATACTCCATGAAGTATTATTATTTGTTCCGATGTTATAACGTATTCTGTACGCAACAATGATAGCAACTTACAGAACAGATATATAACCAAAAACAATGCGGCATAGATAAAATATTCGTGCCACATAAACTTGCCAAATACATATATCCAAAAAGCGGCAATGCTTAGGCAGATGGCAGGAAACTCATTAATGACGTATTGTAATACATGGGGTCTCAATGCCACCGTCTGAAATATTTGAATAGAGTTATTAATCATACCTTATTATATTATATATAAAGAGAAAAGAAGTATGGGTTAAACGCCCATACCTCTACCTTCTCCATGTCCACGGTCTTCTCCTATCTCAGCTGCATAACTTGCAGCGGCAACTGCTTCAGGCGATACAACACCTGGTTTAGAAAATACAGCCCTTGACTCATAGAAGTCTGGTTTAGGTCTTGGTGGGGCTGCCATCGAAAGACCAGCAGCAACATCCAATCCGGTAGTAACGGCAGCAAGAATAGCCGCACCTAAGTTGAAGCCATGTCCTGGCTTAGTCTTCATTTCCACCTCAGGGAATATTTTATCAAAGAGTTTCATTCTCTGATAGTCATTCACAGCAAGGAATTTATTGAAGTCTTTCTGATTAATCTCGTGTGAAATTACGTTTCCGTCAATGACTGCGGACATCTTATATTTACCCTCGATAACCTTACCTTGCTCATCCTTCAATCTTTCCACAGAAATATCACCAATAGTTGTAGCACGACCATGTTCGCCACTACGTTTCCATTCCTTGCTTTCTTTGAGATTATTCAAAGACTCTCCGTTTACCCCAGCATCACCCATAAGGTTAATCTTTGCTGCATTACGTAAGTCATTGAGATTAATGACTTCGTTACCATAATGAACAACCTTGCCTTCTGTTACAGAAGGCTTCTCTCTATGAGCAGATACTAAGTCCTCAGACAATACTTTTTCTTTACCAACCGTCTTAACGACTTCGGTGCCAAATCCGGCTTTATGCAATTCATCTATAACCTTGCTGATATTGGCATTATTGTTGAATGACTGCTGACGCATATCTTGATGAAGGCTGCTTGTTGGAACAATCTGCATCTTCTGCTTGTTCTCATCAGTAAAAGGGATAAGAGTGGTCAACATCTTGGCTCTATCCTCATTTGTTCCATTTTTGAAAGCATTGTATTGTGCCTCTGTTATCTTAAATGACCACATTCCTGCATCCTTATCGGTACGAACATTTATCTGATAATTGCCAGAGATTTGGTCTTTCCATGCCATAGCTCCAGTAATGGCAGCGGAAGTATTTGCATTTACAAGACTATAATCTCCTTTCATTGTGACAACGCCCTCTGCTTGGTCAATTCCTTTTGACCTAACAGCATCTTGCATCTGACCATTTGATGCACTCTTTATCTTCACTTCATCAAAGACTTTATCAAACAGCTTCAAGCGATACTCGTCATCATAGTTGATAAACTTCAGATAGTCATCTTTACTAATCTCGTGACTCATCAACTGATTGTTTATTACCGCTGTCATACGGAATGTTGTCTTCTGACCGTCATTCGTAGGGTAGGCTTGTATCTCTCCCACAGAAACGGCACGACCATCTTTGACTGGTAGATAGAACCCTTGGCTTGCATCCAAACTTCTACCATCTACAACACCAATACTATTCCATTTGTCTATATAGCCAGTCTTGTAATCTTGACGCATATTCTTCATGTCAATATCAATGACATCGATGTTCTTGGCATAGGATGCTGCTTGTTGCTGTCCTAAGTTCAACTCCTGTTCAATCTCTGGTTTCAACTTAATATTGATGTAGTCCTTGCTTTGAAGATGCTCTTTGGTTATCTTCTCTGAAAAGTCTTTGGAAATGACATTGTTGATAATATCAAGTCGCTCACTAATATTAGGAGCAGTCTTGTTATGAACCATCTTGTGCTTACCTTCACCAGAAGTGAATCTCAGCTTGTCATTGAGGATCTTTTTCAATTGTTCGTCAGTCAACGCATATTGTAAATCCTTGTTGATACCGTCACACTTGATTGTAAGAGTTTTCTTCTCTTTATCGATAACGATGCCATGTGAAGAGAGAACCTTGTTGAATCCTTCACCACTAAAGGTTAGTTCTGCACTGTAGCTATTAAGGTATTCTCCCAAGGTCAACGCCTGTCCTTTTGGGCGAACCAACTGTTTCGGTTTAGCATCAATCTTCATGTTAGCCAAAGAATCCTGCTGCTGGTTTCCTTTGTCATAAAAGCCGTAATCGCCAGTCTTCAATTCTCCAGGCTTTAGTCTTCCATCAGGTCTATCCATCACAACAGGTGCACTACTTGCGAAGAAAGGACGGTCATCTATTCTTCTTGCATGATAACCATGTCTTCCAAACGCTCTGAATCCATCCAAGAAACTGTCAAAACGTCCGTATCTTGCACCTTCAAAAGGGTGGAATGGGCGTTCTTCTCTATATCCATATTCTCCAGGATTAAGTCGATGTCCATTTAAACCCATATTTACAGGGCTATTAGCATTACGTGCAGCTACCCAAGAACCAGGAATATAATAGTCATTTTTCACAATTGATACAAAAGTTTCGTAAGCCTTTTTATCCCATACGTTATTTCCGCCATTCCTTAATGCCTCTAATTGAGCATCATTGAGTGTATAACGTCGAGGTGTTGATGTGTTGTGAGCCATTGTTACCAACTGATATTCACCTGTTTGGGTCATTGCAATCTGTGCTTGCATGCCATTGGCATTAAGCGTGTTTTGAAGCTGAGGAGCTATGTCCAATGCTCTTGGATTTGTATTCTTTCTTGTTGCCATGTTCGTTATTATTTATTTAATGTTATTTCTTGCTACCCAAAATTCGGAGTATATAAATAAAGAGGTTGACGAAATCAAGATACAATTCTAAAGCTCCTAATAGTGCTATCTTTTGACTATGTTCGTCAACTCCATATTGGGATTCTTCTATAAGAATCTTTTTTATTTTCTGAGAATCCCATGCTGTCAGTCCAATAAAAATTATTACTGCCGCATAGCTTATTATTAAGTCAAATCCACTGCTTTTGCAGAAAAGATTGACTATTGTAGCTATAACTAAGCCGATTAATGCGAAAAACAGTAATTTTCCAATTGAAGATAAATCCTTCTTGGTAGTATAGCCATATAAGGACATTATGCCAAAGGTTCCTGCTGTTATAAAGAAAGCCTTTGCAATGCTTGCCTCTTGATATACCAACAGAGTAAATGACAGGGTCACACCATTAAGCAAAGAGTATAAAATGAATAGGATAGTGGCTTGTGTCAAGCCCAGTTTTCTTATTCTGCTACTGATGATAAATACCAATGCTATTTCTGCGCCGCATATTCCAAATACCACCAATGGATGTTCAAGCATTGCAGACATCAATGATACTGATTTGGCTACAGAATAAGCTGTAAATCCTGTTATTAAAAGGGCAAGTGTCATCCAAAGATACACCTTACCCATAAGAATAGAGAAAGACTTTTGCAAGTCCTTCTCATATCTAATTCCAGAGCTTTCCAGTTTTGGATAGATGCTATTATACAATTCTTTTTCAGTCATAACTTTACATATTATAATTAGTCTTTCTTATACACTATAACACAAGTGTGTCGATTAGCAGTGTAAGGCTTGTAGAGATTGATACCGCCTTGGCTTACACCAATCATTTTTTCCTTTGGCACACCTGCTTTGGCAAGGAGTTTAGCTATATATTTTGCTCTTTTGATACTCAGCTTGCGGTTTATTTTTGGTGTTCCTGTTTTACTATCAGCGGCTCCCACAATTCTTAGATTGAGATCGAACTCATTTACTGCTCCTGCAATCTCTTTGATATTTACCAACTGCTGCTTGTCAATAAGTTCAGTTGAGTTAATCTTGAAGAAGAACAATATTGGTGCGTCAAACTTGGCAAGTCGCTCGTCAACTGTTGTTTCACCGTTGTTCATTCGCTCTCTAAGTCTTCGCAAGCCTTCATAATCATTGCGAGGAAATGGTGTGAGGTCTGTAACATCCTGCACTGGTAACATACCAACACACTTTGATGACTTCTTTTCCCATCCGAGTTTGCCAATGCCTACAGTCAAGCCGATGCTTGCTTGAAACAAATTGTCACCAAAATGCTTGTCCTTGCCAGCTCCATCAAAGGTTTGGAATGTGCTCGTTCCTCCAAGTTCAGCAGACAAACTGACTCTTTTTGACATTCTATAGCTTCCAATCACACCATAGCTAATGGCAAATGGCTTGTTGTGTAAATCGCTGTTTCTTATGATTCCAGCACCAACATAGGGAATGATGTTCCACTTTGGAAGAGGGTTATAGGTGGTTCTGTAGAACGAAGAAATATTCAACATCAAATCACCATGATAATTCTGATAACTTACAGATTCCTTGTCAAAATTGGCAAACTGAAATCCCTGGTACACAACACGTGTTCCGAAGAAACGAGAGTGCCATTTACCAAGACTAAACACTATGGTGTATTTTGTCTTGTCATAGAAGTCTCCGCATCCCTTTGGCGCACCAAGAAAAGTGGATGTACCAGCTTGCACAGAGGCAAACCAGTTGTCTCCGATACCTGATAGATGGAAACGTGTGTTTCCATCAGAAATAGATGGCTGCTGTTGAAGATTGTGGTTGGTTGCCGACATAGGCATTGAAGAACCAGTAGTTCTTGCATAGTTCTTTTCGTCATCACCATAAACCACCTGTGCCTTAGCTACCGTTGTTGTAAGGCATAAAGCCAGCATCATTAAAGTTTTTGCTTTCATTATTTTCTTTTTATTATTTATAAATTCTACATTTTTTCAGCTAAATCGTCATACAGATATAGCTTATGTTTCAATATTATACGCTCACATTTTTCAACATAATCGCTTCTGGTTGCATAACCCGAAGCTTTTATAGCCAAAAGCCAATGATGAAAGTCTTTGCTGCCATATCTCCAACATCGTGCGTAACGGTCACTCATAAGAAGGCGTGAATGGTATTCAACGCTTTCCTCTGGCGAGTTGAAATTGCAAAACTTTTCGTTCGGACGATCATCATTATGTACACTATATGGCAAACCTTCCATCAACCATCGGCTGTTAGCTTTGATTCCGAAGAAGTTGTAACCTGCTTGTGCAAGATTGCTGTTTCCCCATCCGCTTTCAAATGCCATCTGAGCGAGAATAACAGAAGATGGAATGCCATACTTGCGCTGCTGCCGCATTGCAATACTTGCATATTCCTTAAAGAACTCTGTTGGAGTCATTATCTTCTTCTCGTCCAAATGCAGAGCTTTGACGGCTTTCTGCTTAGTATCTCGTATATATACCAGCAGGTTATATGGGTCTTGAAGTTTCCCTCTAAGTCGGCTTGTTATATGAAGATGAGGTCCTGTACTTCGCCCGGTAGTGCCGCTGAGACCTACAGGTTCCCCGGCATATATCTTCATATCCTTCTCAACCCAAATCTCCGACAAATGGCAGTAACTAACGGTATAATCACCAAATTGCATGGTTACATATTTTCCCGAACCTCTGTCATAGCCAGTTGCCTTTACATAGCCATCGAACATGGCAAGCACCTCTTCATAACGTGCTGCCAAATCAAGACCTCCATGTTGCCTGGTGTGACCGTTGAAAGGGTCAGCACGTGTTCCGTAGAATGAATTTATTCTTATTGTCTTCAGCGGAAAGCTAACACTTAGATACTTGTCAATCCAATAATCTTTTATGTCATCCTCAGTTATTGCTAATGAGGATTGTACTCCCATACTGCATAAAAGCAATAGTAGAACAATAATCTTTTTCATTGATATACCTTTTTATTAAGCTGCAAAAATACAATAATAGATACAAGGAATAGTTCTAAAAAAAATAAATGTTTTATATTAACATTAATAATATAAATTAAGCCTATTCTTATACATTTTATATTTAAAATGTTAATATAGGAGATATATTTGTTTTTTAACACGTTCATTAAAGAAAAGCCTTAATTTTGCATCCACAACAAAATAAATAAAAAAGAAACATGAAGAAATTTACAGAAAACGAGATTCCTTACGAGGATTTTGAGCGTATGGGATTTTCACAAGAAATGATAGATGACCTTCCTGAGGTAATTATGGACAGACTCTTATCTGGAGAGAAAACGCCTCTGTTAGTATCTTCTAAGAATGACTCCAATGACAATCCAATGAAGGCTACCATTTGGATGAGTAGGGAAGAGAACGGTGTGGTTACTGGCTTTTATCGTCCTTATGATAATGTACGTGACTATTCAGATTTTAGTAAAAGCCAGCAAAAGACACTTCTTAATGGAGGTGTTGTTTTGACAGAGCTTAAAGGTCAACCGTCTTCTTATTATCAGATGGATGAAGATACTAACCGTATTCTTTCATGCCCTGCGGATTGTCTTATGAACAATTTCAATGGATTGAAAACTAACCTATCGGCTTATATTGACGAGAAGACATTCTCAGAAGGCAAAATTCAATCTGTTGTGTCAGATGGTAACGTGATAACAATTGGTATTGATCTTTCAGATTCTAAGGGCTATAGAGTCGTTGAAGGTGATGAACAGAACTGGAAGCAGGAGAAAGAAACTGATAAGTTACCAAAGTACAATTTTGGACTTTATGGATGTTGGACATTTGATAAGGACAACAACCTATCCTATGTACCAGAAGAGAGCTATACCAACGAAATGGTGAAAGCTCAAAATGAACTTGTTGAAAAGAACAAAGCACGAGGTATGCACATGTAATATAAAAAGATATGGAAAAGACAATAGATAAGTTTGCTGATGAGCAAGAAATGCTCGATGCTTACATCAATGGCGAATACACAGCTAAAGAGATAGTTTCTGTATTCTTGCCTGATGACGTAAAAGAACAGTATAATATATATTGTTCTGAGAGAAATCTGCAAGATACAGAAGAAACCGCAGCAGCTTTCCTTGGTTGGTGGTATGAAGAAGATAGTGATAGAGAACCTACTGCCGAAGAAATGTTGGACAATGAAGAAATGTCTGAGGAAGTTATTTCGAATGGCTATCAAGATGTATTCTCTGAATGGAATAATGATATTACTAAACTTACAGAACTCTCATCCTCTGAGACTGCAAGAGACGTAACTTTGTGGCGATGGAAAAACCCAACCATAACTGATAAGCAAAAATGTGCCTCAGAGCTTGGTGTGCCAATTGCCGATGTTGAAAAATGGTGGTGTACTCCTGATTGGATCAACGGTTATGTAGGTGGACATTTCCATCCGACAAACCCACGAGAAATGAACAAGAAGGAGTTGAAGTCTTTCTTGATAGAAGCTTGTAGAAAAACTCTTGAAGCTTAAAGATTATAAGATTCAAGACTGTTTCATATGACAAATATGAATATATTGTTTTAGTCCTGCTGCTTGTGAAAGTGGCAGGATTTTAAATTATTGTTTAACACAAAAACAGATTAATTATATGATAATAGATAAACGAACAATTATATCCTATATAGTAGGAATTGTCTCTGGATTTATTTGCACGTGCCTTTTTGGCTTTTATTTAGGCAGCAAAGATAATGATGGTATAGAACTTTTTGATAAACCACGTCAAGAAATAAAGGCAGAGGAATTTAAAATTATTCAAGTTTTACCAAATGGTAATGCTTTAGCACAACATGACAAATTTTCCTTTGATGATAGTACAATTAATTATGGTACTGTGGTTATGCTTCTCTCATCTAAAGAAGGTTCTTTTTACGATGATCAAAAAATAAAACTACAGGAAGGGGAACTCTTCAGACAGATAGGAACATATCGTTACCAAACTACACAAGGTGATGAAAAGACAGTACCAATTGTTGGAGTATTCGATAAATAGGTAATATACAGATAATGTGATTGAATTTTTAATTGTCGTTTAAAAAAAATATTGTTTAAGATGAAAAGAATATTTATAATGCTAATTGTAGCAATGCTTTCTTTCTCGGTAGATGCACAGAATTTATCTACTAAAGAAGTGTCAGAGGCATATGCTAAAGCTATGAAATCGGATGTAACAACGTTCCTCGGCATTCCAGTTGACGGAACTGTTTCAAGTATGAAGCAAAAACTCATAGCAAAAGGATTCAAACAATATTCCGATATGTTAAGTGGTCAGTTTAATGGACAAGATGTATATTTGTCTTTTGCGGCAAATAAAGGTAAAGTATGGAGGGTTGCCGTAATTAACAAAACTCCAGATTCAGAAGCACAAATTAGACTACAGTTTAACGCCTTGGTAAGACAATTTAAGAACTCCACTAAATATGACAATGTGAAGGAATATGATCCTACAATTGACGAGAGTGAAGATATAGACTACGAAATGTCTGCTCACAACAAAGAATATGAAGCTCATTTTTACCAAAAAAGCCGTATAGAAGGTGATAGTATAAAATGGAAAGAACAATTAAAACTTTCTTTGTTAAAGGAAGTTCCTAATGCGACGGTTGAAAATATTGAAGCCTCTTGGAAAGTAATGTTTGAGTTTGGTAAACTAATAGGAAAAATCTCAAAACATGTATGGTTTAAAATACATAGAAATTATTATAACAGTTATAATATTCTTATTTTCTACGATAACGAATACAATAAACCAAACGGAGAAGATTTATAAAAATATACGATTTTGGAAAAAATAATAAAAGATAAATGATATGTTTGAAAAAAGAATCAAATTTGGCTGTGGCTTTATCGTCATCTTCTTTGTGGTGATGATATGTATTGCCATGTGGTCGCCTTGGTTTGCCTCAGGCGTTGTAAGCAGCGACCAGGAGGACAGCGCACCGGAGATTACCATGATGGCTTCTCCTAAAACGCTTCATATCTCCAAATTCAAGGTAGAAGACGTATTGGAAGACGGCAGCGCAGTAGCGCATATGGAAGACTATTCCGCTGATATAGACTTTTTTGGCAAAGTGCTGTTTCAGAATGATGGAACAGACAGTTACGTGAAGGACCAGATTATCACTGCTCCTAAAGGCAAGGTGGAACAGATAGGAACATGTAAGTATTCCGGCAACACCATCCCAGTAATCAGAATCATAAAATAGAAGAGGTATGCAGAATAATGACAATCCTTCAATGTGTAAAGAAGCTCAGATAATATACTCTGACGATATAATTTGTTGGTCGTAGTTAATCCCTTCTATAAAGAACTAAAGGCTATTACGCCATTTGACAAATTGAACTGTCAATGGTATAATAGCCTTTATTATTTACATACCTCGATGAAAGCGTCGTTGTTGATGATGAGTTTCTTCCTGGTTGTTGTCTTTTTCTTCATCCGCACCTTGCTTTTTATCAGGAGCAAGATTCTCGTCACTCTCCACGATGCCGTTGCCATCTACGTCAATGTCGATGGGAGTAGTGGAACGCATATCTAAGTTGGATGATTGACTCTGACCTTTTTGAAGCTTATCAACATAGTCGATAATCTTATCCGAAGACTTCTCGGCAGCTTTAAGCACAGCTTTGGTATAATTAGGGTCATTCTTTAATCGTTCCTTCCAAAACTTGTTGCCAGCAGTCTCACCAACATCATAGCCATACTTCTGTCCTACAAGTCCACTGCCAAGATGTACAATCAGTCCTTCTTTGAGAATATTCTCAAATCTTGAAGATACAGGCTCTGATTTTCTTGTTCTCATAACTAACCCCTCGGATAGGTCTTGCAAGAAGCCATCCTTCTTATCATATTCTCCTACAGGCGCAACATGTATAGTGTTGTCAATAGCGGAATAGGAAGCAGAACCAACAGAAGAGTCAAAGGATGTTTTGGTGGTAAATCTATTGTTGTTTACCAATGATTCTATGGCATCCTTTGACTCCGATAATAACCGGGATTCAAGAACTTGGTTGAGCTTCATGTTACTGTACTCCTGAGGATGCTTCATCGGATAATCTGTCTGATCAATGTTATAGACATTCTCAACGCCATTCTTTGTTATAACCGGAATAGCTACTGCATTTTCCTTTACACGAATACCGTTGGCATTCATCGTTGCCAAGTTGAGGAAGACAGGAACTTCATATCCAAGGTTGCGACTTGCTATATTCAACATCATTGCTGTTGTTCCTGAATATTTATGTCCGTTCATATCCATAGGTACAGACTCATTACCGTTATCTGAAACAGTCAATCCCTTGGAGGCTGCCAGTATGGAGCCGTATTCTTTATATGCTTTCTTTTCCATGTGCTCCTGGGTATGCCATCTGCCATCTGTCTTTGCTTTGAGAAGCAGAGGATCAATAAATCGAGTTTCAGAAGTTTGCTGTCCTCTCTGCTCTCTGAGTGGCAATACATCTACGGATTCTCCATTTCCTATTCGCTTGTCGCCCTTGATGTAAACACGTGGGTCAATACCATCGAGGAGGTCTTTTAAAGGTCTGTCGGCTACATTCTCAGCTGAGGTGAAATGAATATGCAAGAAATCGGAAACGGCTTTCCAAAATCTATTTAAAATATGCTCCATACGTCCCAAAGACCTTGCAGCAGCAGCCTTTTCTGTCATGTTGCCGTGATTGGTCATACGAGACATTTCCTTACGGAGTTTTTCGGCACCTCTTTTGCCAGAGTAGGTAGCTAATACCTCATCAGCAACTTCATCTTCGGTCTTCAATTCCGGATAGTCTTTTTTAATTTGCCCCCATAAGGTAGTCGTTTTCATCAAATTCACGATATTGCTCCATTCTTTAGGATTGTTCTCACGAATGGCATCAGCCCAAATATGAGTGTACTCATGGATTGGAGTCTCGGCGTTTGCCACACTTGGGTCAAGATAGATCTTGCCATCCGTAGTGAATCCCCAAATTTCGCCTTTAGAAGTCTTAAACTCACTTAATTTATGGTCATCTTTCTTGGTCGTTTCGTCATTTTGTTGTACCTTTGCATCCGAAAAGGTTTGACCGTTGTTGTTGTGTGCGATTAAGTTCGTGTTTGCCTCATTACTGAGACTGGACGTGACA
>OQVZ01000352.1_pt1 | contig 17618 bp, 10 predicted proteins | sample 1691571 | NCBI WGS metagenome assembly OQVZ01 (sample SAMN03418261, study PRJEB22391) | human gut metagenome | biome: human-gut; feature: organic feature; material: feces | host: Homo sapiens | place: Tanzania | collected 2013-01
TTTATGACATATTCAGGTCGTACTTTACGCTCTAATATGACCATTCATCCAAGATTAGGTATTGGTCAGTCAAGTTTCATGAGATTTATAGCTACAAAGCCAGAATGGCATACAGCAAGCTCTGAAAGACGTTTAGGTAGAATTCAAATTTATCCTGGCTTTAACCCATATGTAGGTCCAACTTTATCCTGGAAGATCCTGTCTGAACTGTCTCATGGTAATCAGATCTTAATGCCATATACAGATACTAAGTTAGCTGCAGGACAGAACATAATTCCAGCTATCAGCCCTTTAGGTTTTAAATCCGCTTATCATAAGTATTTAGCTTGCCAGGAAAATCTAATCAGAGTTAACTTTAATGATGTAAAGATGACTCCTTTAGTCTTTAAAGTAAGATCTCATGAGTTAACAGCAAAATCAAAGCAGGTTTTAAATGAGCAGTTAGAGTATATAAAACTTGATAAATCTATTAATAAGGTAACCATAAGAGCTTATGCTTACGATATGGAAAAGAATGCTGATAACATTACATTAGCAAAAGATAGAGGGGAAGCTATTAAAAAGGCCTATCTTGATGCGGGAATTAAAGAAGATGACATCACTATCGTCCCTTTTAATGCTTTAACCTTAAATACTAAGGATGACAATCCATTAGCCGATGAATCTGTAACCTCAAGAAACGCTTTAATTACTTTAGACAGAGACAATGCTCTTATTAACAAAGATCTTGAGGTGGATGCACCAGATGTAGGTGCTGACAGTGGTGCCTACTAGAAGAGTAGATTAAATTAGTTAAATTTGTTTATCTGCACACTTTACACTTTTATCCATTTAGTTTTAGTTTAGTGTAAAGGTAAAATAAATAATACATTAACCTAAATTAGGTAAAGTAAAAACGTAGAATATTAACTCTTGGACAGTACAAGGTTTCAACGTTACTAAAGATTAAGATAAGATGAAGAAAAAAGCTAAAAGACCCAAAATAAGCCTTGTAAAAAGAGGCAAAACTTATATATCAGAACATAAAACACCTCTAATTGTAAGTGCTTTAGTCCTGATGTTTGTTTTGGGCTTATATCTTATTATTTCAGGTTACATTCAGTACGCTAATGCCAATAAAGAGTCTTATGTAGTCGCAGGCGTAAAATCCATGCAGGAAGGTAACTTCCATAAAGCTCAAACCTATTTTTTGCAGGCAGGTCAAAATGGCGCCTCAGAGGCTTATCCATATTTAGCCTGGATCAGCGCTAAATCAGGTAACTTTTCAAAAGCACTTGATTATGCCCGTGAATGTGCTAAATCTGATGATACTCATGGCGAGTATGAGCTGATGGGCTATTTAGCATTGTTAGGCTATGGCAATGCTCAGGGGGCTGGCTCTGCCATTTACTATTTTAATCAAGCTTTAAAAGATTATTCAGAGGATTACTTAAAGACACATGATCCTTTATTAAAGATGTGTGAGTACGGCATTGAACTTTGCATGAATACTCAAGACTATATCCGTATGGTCAATGAGGCTTCAAATCATGGGTCAAAAAATGCTCTTTTATATAGAGGTGACATAGACTTTTTAGGTGAAGAAAATGATGTCTCACCTGTAAGTGCAGCTAAGTCTTGGGGAAAGGCCAGAAATCTAGGTATTCTTGCAGCTAAAAGCAGATTGGCAGGTCTCTACTGGCATGGCTACGGTGTTAAAAGAGATTATGAAAAGGGACTTGAGCTTTACAATGATGCTGCTAAACAGGGTGATCCTGTTGCTAACTACTCATTAGGTTTAATTGATTTTAGACGCAGTTCTAATCTGTATGATGAAGGTCTGAGGCACATGAAGAATGCTGCTAAAAAGAATTATGGACCAGCTCTTACAGCTGTAGGAGTACTCGCTTTATCTCAGGATAGAAATAACCAAAAAATTATCAATGCTGTAGCTGACATCTTTAAACAGGCCTATGACTGTGGTGACTCTACAGGAGCTATTCTTTATTCTCTGATGTTGATGAATGGTGAAGGTGTAGCAACCGATGAGACTACTGCTTTCTCTATTCTTTATGATTTAAAGAATCGTTCAGTAATCTCTGTAAACTCACTCCTGCGTTACTTTACCTACACAAAGTATGTTGATACCAAAAAACTTTTCAATCAGGCTTTAATGATCTGTAGAGGTATTTATTTAGGAGAAGTTACCTTCAATGAAGGTGCTCCTGAGGCTACTAAATATCTTGAAGCCAAAAATGAGAACACTCTTTCATACTATAAGTCTCAAAAAGATGACAGACAGAGATTTGACTCTTCATTTATACAATCTTTAGGGGCAAACTATGTGGAGACCTTTGATAAGAGTGGGGATATTACTATATCAGGTGAGCCTCTACTGTATCCAGATCTTTACAAAATCTTAGAGATGTATAATCCTACCACCGGAGCTAGATCTTTCATGCCTCAGATTATCATGAAGATCGACGCTTCCTTGCCAAAACTTCCTAAGTACTATGACAGGTTTAATCTGAATCTTGAGGGGATTGAGAATAAACTTTAGATAAGAGTAATATAGAGCTGTTTACTGTATAATAGATGTGAATATAGTGTTTACAATAATCAGTTTTATACAGAAAAGAGTTAATTTTTTCTCGCAGTAAAGGCTTCTTTACAATAGTCACGTTGCTTTACAAGGTATTCTAAAATTGTTTTTTGTCCAGCTAGACAGTGATTTTCATTGAGATAGTACGCTATGACTTACCGTGCATCTTTTGCATTGAAGTTTGACAGAGAAAAATTAAAAACACTCCGAGGATGATCTTGATGAAAAAGATTGGAAATAACACTTCTTTTGCAAAGTTTTATATTAAAGATCAGATAAATATAGATAAAACAGAAACAATATATAATCTCCTTGACAACGAAGAACGAATATTCATCTCACGTCCACGTCGTTTTTGTAAATCTCTTACCTTAGATACTATTGCAACCTATTTGAAAAAGGCGTTGAGCCATACTTCAAAAGTAAGAGCATTTTTGCAATATCAATTAGTTATTTAGCTTTGTTAGCTAGCGACTTGTAATGTACGATCGTTATTAGTATTACTTTTAAAATTTGGTTAACGGCAAACAATTATATTCATGTCGTTGTGAATTCTGATACAAATCATGCCTGATATTAAATTTGATTATAAAAGTTTCTTAAAGACAGTTCCTAATCGTCCTGGCTCTTACAGAATGTATTCAGATGATGAAACAGTTATCTATGTAGGTAAAGCAAAAGATCTTAAAAAGCGTTTGTCATCGTACTTTCTAAAAGAAGTTAACTTTAAAACAAATGCACTAATTCATCATATCCATCATATTGAATTTACTGTGACTTTCTCTGAGGCTGAAGCTCTAATCTTAGAGAACAATCTAATTAAGAAGTATCAACCTCACTACAACATCCTTTTACGTGATGATAAGTCCTACCCATACTTAGTCCTCTCAAAATCAAAGCATCCAAGACTCTTTTATTACCGTGGTGCTAAAAAGATTGATTGTGAGTACTTTGGTCCATATCCTGATGTCAGTGCAGCTAAAGACAGTTTAAAGCTTTTACAGAATCTTTTTCCTATACGTCAGTGTGCTGATACTGTTTATGCTCATCGTTCACGTCCATGCCTGATGGCTCAGATTGGTAAGTGTCTTGCTCCATGTGTACCAATGAGTGAAAGTGCCTATAAGAATTACATGGAACAGGTTAATTACATCAGAATGTTCCTTAAGGGGCAGAATCAGGATGTTTTAAATGATCTGACACGGAGAATGGAAGAGGCATCTGAAAAGTTAGAATTTGAGGATGCTGCAAAATTTAGAGATCAGCTCCTTTCACTAAGACGTGTTCAGGAGTCTCAGTCTGTATCAGGAGATTTAATGTTTGATATGGACGTAATTGCTCATGAATGCGCTCAGGAGCTCTGCTGCTGCCATGTGCTGTTTATCCGTAAAGGCAGAATTATCGGTACCAGATCATACTTTACCAAATTATCCGATATTGAAGATGATGATCCACTATCAGCTTTTGTTACGCAATTTTATTTATCTGAGAGTAGAGCTTCAATGTACCCAAAAGAAATTATTACAGATGGTACTATTGAAGAGCCTGAGATTTTTACTGAGGCTGTAAAAAAGCTGTGTTCAAAGGAAATTCACATCCTATCATCGGTAAGATCTGAAAGAGCAAAATATCTCAAGCTTGCTAAAGAAAATGCAAAGGCAAGTCTACAGGCAAAATTAGCTGATAAGACCACAGCTAAAAAGAGAATTGAATCTTTAGAGTCTGTTTTACATATCTCCGGTGTAAATCATATGGAGTGTTACGATATCTCGCATACTCAGGGTGAACTTACAGTAGCTTCATGTGTGTCTTTTAACAGAGAAGGTCCTGACAGTGCAAACTATAGGCGCTTTAATATAGACGGGATCACACCAGGTGACGATTTTGCAGCAATGCATCAGGTATTAACCCGTCGTTTTAAAGATCCTGAAGAAGGGATTATTCCTGAGGTAGTTTTTATCGATGGCGGTAAGGGGCAGTTAAAACAGGCTGAAGATGTTATTTCAGATATTTTCAGCAGGTTTAAGGTTGCTCCTCCTCTGATAGTTGCAGTTGCAAAAGGAGAAGGCCGAAAAGAAGGTCTGGAAACGCTTATACGTGGTTATACAAGAGAAGAGTATCATTTAACTTTAGATGATCCTGCTCTGCAGCTGGTACTGCATATTCGTGATGAGTCACACAGATTTGCTATAACAGGGCACAGAAACAGAAGACAGAAGGCAAGAACACACAGTGTGCTTGAGAATATTGAAGGCATAGGTCCAAAAAGACGTCAGGCTCTGTTAAAGCATTTGGGCGGTATCAGAGAAGTTATGAATGCCAGTGTGGAGGAGTTAAAAAAAGTGCCTGGAATATCAGCGCAGATGGCAGAAGATATCTACGAGACCATTCACAGTTTGTAAATTAGTGTTTAAATTTAAGGCATTTAAATTTGTAAAAGTAACATAATAATACTCACGTTACCATCATCTCTGTCTTATAGAGACAATTACTGAAATCATGTTAATAAAAGTCAGTTCTCATTTTCTGTAATTCAACAAAACAAAAAAAACAGGCAACGCTTAATGGTTGCCTGTCAGCTGAATTGGTAACAAAAATTTAAATCTTGATCCTGTTTAAACTCTCCTCCAGATCCTGTAACAGGGACATAGAACGCTTAACTTCGTCTTTTGCATCAGAACAGTTTTTTGACAGAGACTGTGAAGAGTGTGTAATATCCTGCATATTGCCAGAAATTTCAGATGTAGCTGTAGTCTGCTGTTCGGCTGCAGTTGCAATCTGTGTGATCTGTGCGTTTACAGAGCTTACCTGCTCGGTAATATTGTTTAATAACTCTTCGATAGTGCTGGTCTCAACAGCTAAGTTATCCATGTTCTTAACTGATGACTGCATTGACTCATTTGCTGTATTAGCATTTGATTGAATCTGAGTAACCATCTTGGTAATTTCCTGAGTTGATGTTGAAGTTCTTGATGCAAGGGCACGAACTTCATCTGCAACAACAGCGAATCCTTTACCGTACTCACCGGCACGGGCAGCTTCAATGGCGGCATTAAGAGCAAGCAGATTGGTCTGAGAAGCAATGTCATCAATAGTCTGAACAATAGTGCCAATCTTCTGGGCCTGATCAACTAAAGACTGTACATATTCAGCATCCTGTTTTGATTTAACAACCTGGTTCTGAATTCCCTCAATGGTTAACTGAACCTTATGAACACCCTGCTGAGTAGTATCATTTGACTGACTTGAATTTGCAGCTGCAGATTCGCAGTTTTTAGCAATGTCAGATGTAGTGGAAACCATTTCGTCAGCAGCAGCTGCAACGGTAATTGAACGGTTCTGAGCCTCATGAGCAATATCATTCATATCAGAAGTAACCGCATCAATTTTGTTGAATGTCTGGATAACATTATCTGTTGCAGACTTAATAACCTTAACGTTGTTCTGCCAGTCTAAACGCATCTTTTCCAATGAGTCTAATAACTTACCAAATTCATCTGTACGACCTCTGTTCTCAACAGTCTGTGTTAAGTCACCACGAGACATCACGGAAGCATGTGACACAGCATAGTGTAGAACACCGATGAAAGCTTTAGGCAGTTTGTAAGCAATTACAGCTGAGAAGATTACAGCAATTAAAGTGGTTACAAGAATAATGATGATAGGGGTTACATCAGTCATTGAGGTGACGTTGTTGTCAACTCTATCTAGGTACAAACCAACTAAGCGGTCAATTTCAGCGATAGAGTCATTTAAAACAGGGAACAATTCGTTATTGTAAGTGTTTCTTACGTCAACAGAATAACCTCTATCAACCATGCGTTCCATCTTGTTTTTGTAAACATCGATAGCTGAGTTGATAAAGCCTTTCAGTTTCTCAAAGTCAGCTGCATCAGTAGGATCTAATAACTTAATATCAGACATTGATGCAATTAACTTCTCGATGTCAGCATCAGCTTTTGCTGCACTCTCTTTATTGTATGTAGCAACATTATTTGTAAACATGGTCATATCATCACGGAATGTATTAACATTTCTTGAGATCTGAACAATCTTACTGTAATGCTGTTCAATAACTTCTTTTGCGAAGTTAGCTACAGAACGAGAATTGGTGATACTTGTAATTGAAATGATTGCAATTACAAGTGAAAGAAAAATCACAGAGGCAAATGCTGCTGCAAGTTTAGCTTTAACGCCTAAAGAATGTAATATATTCATAGCTGTCACTTATTTTCAAACTTCTACTTACAATAACCTAGTATCAGCAAAATAAAGAAAAACTTTAATGTTTTTTGAAACTAATTTTGTAGATAAACATATTTGCTGATCCAATCTATTAATAGTATCAGATAAGCTCAATGTATTGCTACAACTCAGCCTAGATTAAAATTCTTCCTTATCTAACTAAACGTTACTATCTGATTATAGCTAAGAAAATGTTAAATGTTACACTTACATATTGAACTTAATCATAATTTTTTAAGATTTTGTTAAATCTTGTATAAAAATCACAATTTCATTTGCAAGATAATTGATGTCTGTTAAGTATATTGAATGGTATCGATAAATTGTTTTACTATGGCGACCACACCATTTGAACTACATCACAAAGTTGTAAAGTAGTTCAGATAAAAATTAATGTAAATCTCTACACTCCACGGTTAAAATTTAACTATAGACCTCATTCTACTGCGGTTGTGCTCTTTAACAACCGATTAAATACAATGAGAGAAAAAATGAGAGAAAATGTAGTAAAATCAATAGATTAGCTTAATTTAGTGGTATTTTTTTTCTGTTATAATTCAAGGTGTTAACAAAAGCGAATCATAAACAGGAAAACGCCATAGATATTGTATCAGCTAAAGGCAGAGAATTATTACAGTTTAACCCAGGAAAATTTGCTAAGGAGACTTTAAACCTTAACTGGAACGCATACAGATGCAGACTTCCTAAGTCAGGCTCTATTTCTTCCAAATACAAGTCTCAGACCATTAGTGCCGGAGAAATGTTGTCTGGAGTTATCAACTCCTGTATTCTGGGAAACAATTTCTCTCAGTCCTGTTCATCCTTTGCTTCTACTCTCCTGCCAGCTAAAAAGAGTGCCATGTATGAATTTATGAGTTCTCCAAAGGCAAACTGGAACAGGATGATTATGTTGACAGCATGGGAAGCACATAAGCAAATTGCATCTTTAACCAATCATAAAGAACACTGTCTTATCATCGATGATTCTGTACTTGAACATTCTGGAGCTAAAAGGATGGAGAATGTAACAAGAACATATGATCATAACCTCGGCTCTACAGTAAAAGGATTTACATGTCTGCAGTTAGGATGGACCGATGGTCGCAGCTGCTTTACCATTGACTCAAAGCTTGTAGCCTCAGATGAAAGCAAAGCCAAATCTAAAGCCTGTCCTAAACAGAAGAACAAGTGTTTTAACCATCGTCTTCATGGTGGTGTTATACGTAATGAGGCTTACATATCAAAACCTGAACTTTTAAAGCAGATGATCTTAAATGCTCAGAGACAGGGATTTGACTTTTCATATGTACTTATGGACTCCTGGTTTACCTATGAGGTACTTCTAAAGTGGTTCAAAAACCAGAGAAGCATCGACATCATTGGCATGTTAAAGATGAATCGCAGAAAGTATCACCGTAAGGACAGACTTGGCCGTTCAGTTTGTTGCGCTCCACTTGATGAGCTATGGAGGTCTTTTAAACATAAACGTATCAAAGATAACTCCTCCATTGCCGGATGTGAGATTGTCAGAGCCTGTACTGGTAAAGAGAAGTTTGAAAACTGTATCGATTTGAAAATCGTTTATCTCCAAGCTACAGCGTTCCTAATAAAATCCTGGTACTTTCTTCTACTGATTTAAAGCTCAGTCCTGAAAAGATAGTCAGGATGTATGCCTGTCGCTGGATGATTGAAACAGGATTTTTCAATCAGAAGGAGTCCTTTGGACTTGGCAAAGAAACACGCTCTGTTGATTTTGTCAATCAGAATGCCTTTATGTGCCTTTCTGCTTTAAGAGCCACAATATTGGAATTTCACAGACGCCTGCATCGAGATGTCCGTACCATGGGAGAAATTGCCAGAAACTGTCAGGAGACAATGAGGATCATTCCTTTGGCAGAAGCAGTAAAAGAACTGTTCGACAGATTGATAGAATTCCCTGATAAGCTAGATGCAAAAGGTTGCATTGTTAAAGGAAAACTGAGAACTGTAAAGCACATGCTAAAAATGCTTCTCTGTAACTGGTATCACGACATGATTGACTATGTAAAAGCCATATTTGATTTCTGCCCAAAACAAATACAGTTTTCAGGTTCACAGAAGAAAGTGCTTACTTAAGCCTATCACATTGTATTTAATCGGTTGTTAAAGAGCACAACCGCAGTAGAATGCGGTTTATAGTTAAATTCTAACCGAGAAAAGTAGAGAAGCCTTAAAATTAACATATAACCATTTGATCAAAAAGAAAAATATTCATTCATTTTTCGTCATCAAATAATGTGAACTACAACAAATAAAATTATGAGTAACTGTAGTTTTTACTGATATTTTTAGAAATAAGAGCAATTTCTTTGAAATATTGTCAAAGTTTGTAGATCACAATCACAGTTTTAATTTATCAAAATGAATAAACTTATCCTTAGTGATGATTGATGTATGAGCAAAAAGCAAATACATAATTATGGGATGTAAAATTATCACTTCATATAAATATACCTTTTAAGGCTCTTTGTGGTCAATTGCCATAAAGAGCCCTTTTCAAAAGGTATGTTACCTTGAAAGACACTTCTTTTTCGTTTTCTACTTTTAGTTTTATATAGGATTTGACTGCGGACAAGATGCAGATCTGCATCCTTTTATCGTTTGAGAAATAAAAAGGCAACCTAATCTCCTAGATTGCCATTAACATGAGATTTGATCTTTAAGTTTTAATTACAGAGCAGAACTTGCCTTGTATAAAACTACGTCATTAACAGCTTCAATAGTGCAAGTCTCATTAGCTTTCTGTAATAAAGCCTTACCTTTACCGTAGTAACGGTTATTCTCATCTAACTTGAACTCACCACTTACTGCTAACCAGATACATGCACTCTTATCTTTAGGAACAGAGAACTTCTGATTTGGCTTTAATACATACTTAGTTAATCTGAAATCTTTAACTGGTACGTTGTACGCTTCACCGCCATCAGTCGTCTTTGCTGAAACTAAGGTCTTAGGAGTGATTTCTTCGAACTTAACAATCTTTAATAATTCTTTAACATCTACTAATTTAGGAGTTAAACCACCACGAATTACGTTGTCTGAGTTAGCCATTAACTCAATGTTCTGACCTTCAAGATAAGCATGAGGAATACCAGCTCCCTGAAATACTACATCCCCCTCTTTAACGTACATTAAGTTCATTATAAGAACCATGATTAGACCTGCATCTAAGTTCTGTCCGCATTCACGAGCACGAAGACCTGCACGTACAATCCAGAATAGAGGATCACGGCGAGAGATCTTTGAAGATTGATAATCGCCTTTGTTCTCATCTACTACTGGAGCTAAGATCTTATCTAAGGCTTCTTTTGATAAACCGAAGATATAGCCTACAAACTTGTTTAACCCCTCTTCTGCGTATTTCTTTGCAAGATCTTTTGTAGATGCAAAACGTGACAGATTCTTAATTGCAGTCTCTTTATGAGCAAAACCGTGTAACAAATAGAAATCTGATAAAGCTAACATCAGCTCTGGCTTGTGGTTGTTATCTTTGTAGTTACGCAGATTTGCAGGAACATTCTCACGCTCTTCTCTGTCGTAGCCAGCTCTTGCCTGCTCTAATGTTGGATGAACCTGAATTGATAAAGGCTCACGTACGTCTAATACCTTTAATAAGTATGGAAGTCTGTTTGCGTACTCTTTGCAAACCTCTTCACCTAAAACAGATTTAGGATCGTAATCAATAAACTCTGATAACTTCTTACCATTAGAAAGTGTTGCAGTTCCAGAAGGATGCTCACCTAACCAGTACTCAGCGCTTGGTTTTCCCTCAGGAACTGAATCTAATAGCATCGGGATATAACAATAACCGCCCCAAGCATAATCTTTGACAACACCCTTTAATTCAATCATTTTGACCTCTATTTATTTCCTAGATTTAAAAACCAGTTTTAAGTTAATTGTATTTTTATAAAAATACCGACACAACTGTTGTTATTAAATTATTTAAACAGTTTTAAACTCACATAAGTTTTCCTACTGTTCTTGAGACAGATACTCAAGATGTAAGCTGCTTGTAGTTTGTTCATTCTCACAATGACAGATGGCTGTATGAGTCTCACCATAACACCATTGATACTGTACTACTTCAAGATCAACAACACTGCTGTGACGAAAACAATTTAGCTTCAATTATTGGATTGAACTCTATGGCATACAACATTCTGTCTTTAGCCAGACAGGATTTATCTAAACACACTGGAATTAAACACCGCAATAAAGAAACAGCTAAGAGAGCAAAGCTAAAGTCCTACAACAACGTGTTTTCAACATTCAAAGGTAATCCTCTTCTGACTTTAAATTACCTGTTTAAGTTTCTGGAAACGCCTCCGGTAGAGAGTTAACTCTTACACAACATCAATCAATACAGGTTCTGTTGAGATACACAGCGCATATTCCTATTGCAACTCTGACAAATTTCCTTTCAGAAGATATATAATTCACTGATTTTTAAAGAGCATCCTGTAAGGCTTAGCTTCAGGATCTTATTAACTGTTTTGACGACAAACGAGCCATCAATTTATGTGAGATTGATCGGCTTTATTTGGTTGCCGTAAATCAAAATATTCCTTAGATCATTAGGGGTAATTTTTCAGAAACTTATATTTTTTAGGCGATGTATGGTACCATTTATCCGATCGTTACGGTTATATAAACAATAAGCAATTTATTAGTAACATTTTCAGAAATTTATTATGGCAGTTACATTAAAGACCATCGCTGAATATACAGGGCTCTCAGTTACTACTGTATCAAGAGCCTTAAAAGACGGCGACGATGTTAAGCAACCTACAATCGATAAGGTTAAAGCTGCAGCAAAAAAATTAGGTTATGCACCAAATCTTCAGGGGCTGAGCTTAAAAACAGGTATTAACTACAATCTTGTTGCAGTTCTTCCAATGTTAAAGAGTGGTGATATCGTTGGTGATGTGGGCTCTCTACCTTTAATTTCAGGACTCACCTCAGGTCTTGTTGGCACTCCTTATAACCTCTCAGTAGTTCCAATGCTACCGGGACAGGATCCTCTAGAACCAGTAAAGTATGCTGTTGAAAGACGTTTAGCTGGCGGCATTATCATCAATGCAACCAAGACTAGAGATGAGAGAGTAACTTATCTACAGGAGCATAAGGTTCCATTTATTACCTTTGGTCAAACCGAAATGAGTATTGACCATGCTTTTGCTGATATTGATAACTACGATATCGGCTATAAAGCAGCTTCTTACCTGTTCCAAAAAGGCTGTAAGCGCATCTTAATGATCTCATCATCAGCTGAATATACCAATGCTTGTCATAAGTACTATGGTGTTAAAAGAGCTGCAATGGAGTACGGTATAGATTTTGATAGAGACAGAGATATTGTCTATGACTACTCTGTTCAAACAAACTACAGAAAACTCTTCTGTGACATCATGTCAAAAACTAATCATCCAGATGGTATCTTCTGTGGTTCTGAGATTTCATCATTAGGTTGTGTAGCTGGTGTTGCTGATGCAGGTTTAGTAGTTAACAAGGATGTTTATGTAATTAACATAGAAACCAGTGATTTACCTGCTTTCTATCAACCACCTATACCAGGATTAAGACAGAACTTCCATTCAATTGGTACAGTATTATCTAAGTACTTAATTAAACTTATTGAAGGTGAAGATCCTAAGAAGTTACAATTCTTAGAAAAAGCTACTTTCTATCCAAGATAGAGTAAACTTTTACATCAATTATCCGAAATGGCAAGCTAAAAACCTAAACTCCGCAGATCATAGTTACTAATCTTTGATCTGCAGAATTTAGGTTGTAAATAATAAAGTTATAGCTAGATGTTAAAAATATCTAACTGTTCTGAATCAGAACTATCTTTCCATGCCTTGTCAGCTTTAGCATCATCAGAACGCTGTTTTTCAATATTCTCAAAGTAGTCTTTTGCAGGTGGAACAATATACTCTCCTGTAAAGATTGAGGTATCAAACTTGGTTAAAGCAGGATTTTCCTCTGTTACAGATGCTTCAAGATCTTCTAACTTTTGATAGATAAGAGCATCTGCGCCAATTTCTTTGCAGATCTCTTCATTGTTTCTACCGTAAGCAATAAGCTCTTTTGAGGTAGGCATATCAATACCATATATGTTTGGATAGCGGATCTCAGGAGATGCTGATGCAAAGAATACCTTGTTAGCACCAGCCTCACGAGCCATCTGAACAATCTGTAATGAAGTGGTACCACGTACGATTGAGTCATCAACTAAGAGTACGTTCTTACCTGCAAACTCAGCTGGAATTGGGTTTAGCTTATTACGTACAGACTTCTTACGCTGTTTCTGACCTGGCATAATAAAGGTTCTGCCAATATAGCGGTTCTTTACAAAGCCCTGACGGTATGGAACGCCTAATGATCTTGCGATCTGCACTGCAATATCAATTGAAGTATCAGGAATAGGAATTACCACATCAATCTTTAAATCCTGATGCTCTTTCTGGATCTGCTCGGCAAGCTTCGTGCCCATGCGGACTCTGGTTGCATATACAGATGCTCCATCGATAATGCTATCTGGACGAGCAAAGTAAACATACTCAAAGATACATGACTGTAAATGAGGATCCTTAGCGCAAATTTTTGAATATAACTGACCATCTTTGGTGATAAGTAAAGCTTCACCAGGTTTTACATCACGAACTAGCTTAAAGCCACTGACATCTAAAGCAACACTCTCTGATGCTACCATGTATTCAGTCTTGCCATTCTCGTCTTTCTTCTCTCCTAGAACCATAGGTCTAATACCAAATGGATCACGGAAAGCGATTAGACCTACGCCTAAAACTAGGCAAACTACAGCATAACCACCTTTAATCTCATCATATACGCCGGAGATAGCTTTAAAAATGTCATCAGCAGTTGGTACATCACTATTGATTTGAGAGATTTTCCAGGCAAGGATATTTAGAAGAATTTCAGAATCGGATTGGGTATTAACATGGCGGTGGGCTTTTTTACACTTTTCTTTTAACTCTTTAGAATTGATAAGGTTTCCGTTATGAGCCAGTGCAATTCCGTATGGAGAGTTTACATAGAAAGGCTGAGCTTCTGCTGCTGATGAAGAGCCTGCTGTAGGATAACGGTTATGGGCGATACCAATGTTTCCGCGCAGTCTTAACATATGTCTTTGCTGAAAGACTTCAGTTACCATACCGTTTGCTTTGCGCTGATGAAAATTGTCATCTTCATCTACGGTTACGATACCTGCAGCATCTTGTCCGCGGTGCTGTAACACCTGCAAAGAATTATAAAGTGATAAATTGACAGGAGAGGTTCCGACAATTCCAACAACACCACACATAGCTATAATGCTCCAGTTCCTGAGGTTCCCAAATAATTAAAGAACCATTCAACGATTACTTCAAGATGAGGTACAAAGATTGAATCTTTATACCAAGGATAATAGGTAATAAAAGAAAGAATATGGAGTTTAATTAGGATCTGTAATACTGCAAAGACAGCACTTACAATTAAAATTCCCCTAACCACTCCAAAGACCACACCTAAAAGTCTATCAAAGCTTGATAAACCGGCTTTCTTTACAAGTGAACTTATAGTACTTGCAACAAAACCTAAAACAATTAAGGTGACAATAAAAAGGACAATACTGGCGATTACTTTTCTAGTTAAATCGTCGTTTGAAAAGGTAATATATTCTGATAACTGTGGGTAAAACCGACTTGCAACTATAAAAGCTGCAATCCACGAAAGAATAGAAGAGGCTTCACGAATAAAGCCTCTAAAAATAGATGTTATGGCTGACAAGCCAATAACACCTACTATTACCCAATCAAGTGCTGATAGCATTACTTAGTCTCAGCTGAGATTACTTCTAAGCCACCTAAGTACTTGCGTAAAACCTTAGGTACGGTAACAGAACCATCAGCATTCTGATAGTTCTCAAGAACAGCAACTAAAGTACGACCTACTGCTAGACCTGAACCGTTTAGAGTATGAACTAACTCTACCTTGCCATCCTTACGACGTAAACGAGCCTGCATACGGCGAGCTTGGAAGTCTACACAATTAGAGCATGATGAAATCTCGCGGTAGCAGTTCTGTGCCGGTAACCAAACCTCAATGTCATAGGTCTTAGCAGAGCTAAAGCCCATATCACCAGTTGACAGAGCAACAACGTGATATGGGATCTCTAAAGCCTGTAGCACAGCTTCAGCATCATGAGTTAAGGTCTCTAAAGCCTGCCATGAGTCTTCTGGTTTAACAATCTGAACCATCTCAACCTTATCAAACTGATGCATACGGATTAAACCGCGGGTATCACGACCAGCTGAACCTGCCTCAGATCTGAAGCATGGAGTATGAGCTGTGATCTTAATTGGTAATTCCTGCTCAGGAATAATCTCACCACGAACCATGTTGGTTAATGGAACTTCAGCAGTTGGAATTAAGCAGAAATGATGATTTACACCATCGCCATCGCAGTCACCATCAAGATTGGTGTGGAACAAATCTTCAGCAAATTTAGGCATCTGACCTGTACCATATAATGAATCCATATTTACTAAGTATGGAGTGTAAATCTCGGTATAGCCCTGCTCATAATGCAAGTCTAACATTAACTGAACTAAAGCTCTGTGAAGTTTGCAGATAGGCCCCTTCATGAAAGCGAAACGTGCACCACTTACTTTACGTGCAGTTTCAAAATCTAACATGCCTAAGCCTTCACCAATAGCTACGTGATCTTTGATGTCAAAATCAAACTTACGTGGCTCTCCCCACTTTCTTACTTCAACATTGAAAGTATCATCAGCACCTAGTGGGCATGATGGATCTGGTAAATTAGGAACAGTAAGAGCGATGTCATTTAACTGCTTTAATACCTCATCCTGCTTCTGTTTCACTTCGGTCAATTCTTCACCGATCTTTGCTACCTGAGCTTTGATCTCAGATACGTCCTGACCTGCCTTAATTGCCTGACCGATACTCTTTGAAAGTGAATTACGCTGAGCCTGTAATTCTTGAGTGCGAGTCATAGTCTCTTTACGTAATGACTCTAATTCATTGATCTTCTGAACATCTAATTTGTAGTTACGTGTTGCTAGGCGCTTCGCAGCCTCTTCAATATCAGCGCGTAAATATCTTGAATCAAGCATGGATAATTGCCATTTGTTAAAGTTAATAAAGAATTCTGTTTAATTGCTTTTATGCAATCAATAATACGCCGGTAATTTTAGCATACAGAGTGAAAATTTGTTCAAATAATATTAAGTGCGCCAAAGTTACTCATACTGTACTTTTTTACCTTTAAAGCCCTGAGGGTAGCGCTTGTCTTTTTCTAACTCATCTCTTTGTCTTAGATATTCTTCTTTTTTAGATAAGTTAAGTTCAAAGCCTCTGTCAGATGGATGATAGTACACTGTGCCTGTTAGTTCTTCAGGGAAGAAACTCTCCCCTGCTGCATATGCTCCATGATAATCGTGAGCATAACGGTAGGTTGCTTTATACCCTAATCTTTCCATAAGCTTAGTAGGTGCATTTCTGAGATAAATCGGTACATCAAGCTCTCCATTTTGTTTTGCATCTTCGCGAGCTTTATGGAAGGCTTCATATAAATGGTTACTCTTAGGAGCTAAAGCACAATATACAGTAGCCTCAGCAATCGCTCTCTCTCCTTCATAAGCACCTATTCTGTCAAAGATATCCCAAGCATTAAGGCATACTGTCATAGCTCTAGGATCTGCAAGACCAATATCCTCGGTTGCGATCGCTAATAAACGTCTTGCCACATACAGAGGATCCCCTCCTGCCTCTAAAATACGTGAATACCAGTACAAGGCTGCATCAGGTGCGCTGCCGCGCACTGATTTATGGAAGGCTGAAATTAACTCGTAATAGGCATCACCGCCTTTATCATAATTTATGAGTTTTCGACCTGCTACAGCTCCTACCATAGCAAGGGTTAAAATTTTGCCACCTGTTTTTACGGGAGAAGCTAAATCTGATGCCATCTCTAATATATTTAACAGGTATCTAGCATCTCCTGCAGCTAAATCAATAATGGCTTTTTCTACACCGTCTGCTAAATGGATGTTTTCTTTTAAAAGACCGCGATCTGAGTTTAAGGCATTATAAAGTAAGGTCCTAGACTCATCTTCAGAGAGTTTTTGCAATACATACACTCTAGCTCGAGATAAGAGAGCAGAATTTAAACTAAAAGATGGGTTCTCTGTTGTAGCACCAATAAAAGTAATAGTGCCATTTTCAATATGAGGTAAAAAGGCATCTTGCTGAGATTTGTTAAAACGATGAACCTCATCGACAAATAAAAGTGTTTTAACGCCACTTCTTTTGCGCAATAAAGCTCTATCTACAGCTTCACGTATATCCTTTACACCTGAGGTTACAGCAGGTATTTGCTCAAAATGCGCGTTACAGGCTTTTGCAAAGAGCAATGCTAAGGTAGTTTTTCCAACTCCAGGAGGTCCCCAGAGGATCATTGAATAGCATTGACCTTTATTTAAGATAGTTCTTAAAGGTCTGCCTTCACCTAAAAGATGTGATTGACCTACATACTCTTCTAAAGTTTTAGGTCTCATTCTTGAGGCTAAAGGAGCAAACTCGTCGTTTAGCTCCTTATCTAATTGTTCATTGGCTTTATGATCTGCTTTTTCCTGATCAAATTGACTGAACAGATCAGTTTGACTTTCGTTCATCATCCATTTCATCAGTATCGGGATATTTATCGGTAAGTATTTTTGTATCA
>OQVZ01000355.1_pt1 | contig 17458 bp, 14 predicted proteins | sample 1691571 | NCBI WGS metagenome assembly OQVZ01 (sample SAMN03418261, study PRJEB22391) | human gut metagenome | biome: human-gut; feature: organic feature; material: feces | host: Homo sapiens | place: Tanzania | collected 2013-01
CGATGCATTCGGAGCCGAACCGATACCTGCCTCATTGGAATAGAGTCCACGGCGGATTCCCTGCATCATGGCTGAACCAGAAAATGCTCCGAAAATTGCTTTAAAATCAAATGCTTCTTCAAAAATGCGTACAAACATTGCCGGTACATTTTGAATATTGATAATTACTACCAAAAGTGAAATTCCGATATAAGCAATCCCCATTACCGGCACAACCATTGAAGTTACTTTTACGATACGTGATCCGCCGCCAAGCAGACACCAGCCTGTCAGCATTGCCAAAATCCCACCGATGATCCAGGGACTCATCTTTGCATCATAAAAAGAAAATACTGAAAATGTAGATTGCAGATTATAAGATGCCAGCATATTAAATCCAAATGCGTAGGTTAAAATCATTGCAACGCAGAAAACAATTGCCAGCGGGCGACAATGAAGTGCCGCTTCAATATAGTAAGCCGGTCCACCATAACAGCTTCCGTCTTTCCCTTTTTTCTTATAAATCTGTGCCAATGTACTCTCGATCAGAGCAGATGCACTTCCGATGATCGCAATCACCCACATCCAGAATACAGAACCAAATCCGCCTATACAAATCGCCGATGAAACCCCGACAATATTTCCCGTTCCCACACGGGATGCTGTTGAAACCATAAGTGCCTGAAAAGAGGAAATTGCCCCTTTATCCTCCGGCTTTTCCATCACGGATCCACAAGCATTCTTAAATAATCTTACCTGCGGAAATCTTGTGCGGACTGTAAAATACACTCCCGCACCAATCAGTAGAATGACCAGCAGTTTGCTGTACATAAAAGAACTGATCGTACTAATAATCGTTTGAAACATACCTTCTTTCCTTTCCTTATTTTTTGTCAATATATTAACGGAAAGAAGGTGGATTTGCAAGCTTTTTTACATTTTAATGCTTGGTTTGAAAACTGATGGAAGAATAATACGATACTGTGATAGAATAAGGAAAACGGTTAAACTAACTATTGTTGAATAAGTAACAGCAAAAGTAAGCATGACTGGAAAGTGCTTGTGATCTTAGGGATTAAGAGAGGATACAGATTATGGAAGATTCTTACGTATTACAACTATTAAAACCAAAGTTTAAAGATTTTCATTTGTGTTTCTGCGGATTTGCAGAATGTGAACCATTACATAGCTACGGGCCGGCCGCAAGACCCAATTATATTTTGCACTATGTAATGAAAGGCAAAGGAATCTATCAGGTCGGTGAAACGAAGTATCAGCTGAAAGAAGGGCAGGCCTTTCTGATCGAGCCGGAAAGCCTTACCTTTTATCAGGCAGATAAAACGGATCCATGGTCTTACCTTTGGGTAGGATTTGGAGGTACGGAAGCACAGAGATTTGTCAGAGATCTTGGACTGAACAGTCGTCAGCTTACATGCGAGTGTGAATATGGAGAAGAACTGAAAGAAATTGTATTTGAAATGCTTCATCATACGTGTTCAACTGCAGAAAATCTTTACTATCTCCAGGGAAAGCTCTATCAGTTTTTCTCAGTACTGGCTCGTGGGATTGAAATTCAGCAATATTCGAATGATACAAAAGAAAGCATACATGTGCAAGAAGCAATTGCCTATATAAAGAATTACTATTCACAGAAAATCACAGTGGAAGATATAGCAAATTATTTAGCACTAAATCGAAGCTATTTATATACAATATTTATGAACAGTCTTGGAATCTCTCCGAAAGATTTTTTGACGGAATTTCGAATTTCCAGAGGAAAGGAGCAGCTCACACTTACAGATCTGTCTGTGGAGGAGATTGCAGTTTCCTGTGGCTATCGTAATTCCCTTGCTTTCGGTAAAGTATTTAAGCAGAAAATGGGAATAACGCCGACCCAATATCGTAACGACAACAGAAAGGATGCCCGAGAACGATTGATCCGTGTACAAAATGAACTGAAAGAATATAAGAAGCATAAAACAATTTATGTGGAAGATATTGAAAAAGAATAGATAAAATGTTTAAAAAACATCCAATACCTAACATTTGGGATATAACCCTTAACAAAAAGGTATAACGGATGCTTTTTTTTGTACGCTATACTTGTATCAACAAACATAAGGAACAAGTGCACAGGTTTCTTCACTTAAACAACAAATGAGTGTTAGAGGAGGAGAATCATGGGAAATCAAAAAGAAACTCAGAAAAATCCGCAATATAAATATGCGTCTACAAGAGAAAAATTATGTTTTGGAATTGGGGCAATCGGTAAAGATGCGATTTGCAATTTAGTAGGAGCATTTTTAATGCTTTATTTTACAGATACATTGTATCTGGCACCGGCATTTGTCGGCGTACTGTTTTTTGTAGCAAGAATATGGGATGCGATCAATGACCCGATGATGGGAATGATTGTTGACAATACACATACACGTTTTGGTAAATTCAGAATCTGGCTTGTAATCGGAACATTGGTAAATTCAGTTGTATTTGTTTTGTTATTCCACAGTTTTAACCTGTCAGGAACAGCATTGTACGCATATGTATCCGTTATGTATATCTTATATGGAATGACTTATACGATTATGGATGTCCCTTACTGGTCATGGCTTCCGAACTTGACAAATGACCCGCACGAACGTGAGAAAGTATCCGTAATTCCAAGATTTTTCGCAAGTCTTGCAGGATTTTCAGTAGCAACATTTGGGCTTTACATTATCAACTACCTGAATAAAGTTGCAGGCGAGAGCAATCTCTACGCAGAAAAAGGATATACACTTTTCGCAATCATTATCGCAGTTATTTTCATCATTACAATCGGCATTACTGTATTTAATGTAAAAGAGGAATCAACATTAGGTGTATCAGCAGAAAAGACAAGTCTGAAACAGGCATTTCAGGTAATTGTAAAAAATGATCAGCTGCTTGCATTTATCGGACTACTTTTGACATTTAACCTTTGTACACAGATTGCAAAAAGCTTTGCTGTATATTATTTCAAATGTGTATGCCATGATGAATATCTGTATTCTATTTTTGGATTTGCGATTATTGCTGAGATGGCGGGACTTTTATGCTTCCCGAAAATTGCAGAAAAAATTAGCCGTGAAAAAGTATACGCATTTGCATGCGGACTTCCGATTGTTGGATTTGTACTGCTCGGTGCAGCAGGATATGTAGCACCACAGAGCAAGGTGTTAGTTATTGTATGTTGTGCATTACTTTTCTTCGGCTCAGGTCTTTCACTTGGAGTAACAACATGCTGTATGGCAGATGTTATCGACTATGGAGAAGTGAAATTTGGTGTACGAAATGAAAGTGTAACATGCTCTGCACAGACATTCCTTATGAAGGCAGCTATGGCAGCAGCAGGTGGATTAACAGGAATTGGTCTTCAGATTGTAGGATACAACGCAAAAGCGGTAACGCAGAGCGCAGCAACCGTAATGGGTATTCGCGTGTTAATGATTGTAATTCCAATCATTCTTGCATTTGCCAGCTTTGGTATTTACAAAAAATACTACACTTTAAAAGGTGAGAAAATGGAAGAAATCACAAGAAAAGTAAATGAAATGCATGCGAAAAAGCAGACAGCTTAAGAGTCAACAATTCAATTATAAAAGGGGTAGTATATGAGACAGATTATTTTTCACGAGGAAACGAAAACTTTCCATTTATACAATGAAAAAATCAGTTATATCTTATGTGTATTAGAAAATGGACATCTGGGACAATTATATTTTGGAAAACGACTTCATGATAAAGCAGATTTTTCTTATCTGGTTGAGAAATGTGAACGCCCAATGACATCGTATATATATGAGTGGGATCGTACTTTTTCATTGGAACATATCCGACAGGAATATCCGGTTTACGGTACGACAGATTATAGACATCCGGCAATTGAATTGTTGCAGGAAAATGGCAGCAGAATCAGTGAGTTCCAATATGAAAGCTATGAGATTATTGCCGGAAAACCGAAACTCTCCGGATTGCCGGCAACTTACACAGAGTCCGAGGAGGAAGCGCAGACATTGCGCATCTTCCTGAAAGACGCTTTGACTGGTGCAAAACTGGCACTTTTATATACAATTTTTGATGAATACAGTGCAATTGCAAGAAGTGCTTATATTGAAAATGCTGGTGAGAAAAATCTGCATGTATTAAATATGATGAGCTTAAGCCTGGATCTTCCGGATAAGGATTATGAATGGATGCAGTTGTCCGGTGCGTGGTCCAGAGAGCGCTATATTAAAAATCGAACATTGGAGCAAGGCATAACAGCTATCGACAGCATGCGCGGAAATTCTTCTCACGAACATAATCCGTTCCTTGCTTTAAAACGTCACAACACAGATGAAAATGCAGGAGAAGCAATTGGAATAAGCCTTGTATACAGTGGAAATTTCCGTATGCAGGCAGAAGTAGATACACATGATGTGACACGAATTACAGCCGGAATCAATCCGGAAGGATTCGATTGGAAATTAGAACCGGGAGAAAGCTTTCAGACACCGGAAGCAGTTCTGGTTTACAGTGAAAATGGATTAAATGGCATGAGTCAGACGTTCCAGAAGCTGTATGCTAAGAGACTCGCAAGAGGGTACTGGCGTGATAAGGCAAGACCGATTTTAAATAACAACTGGGAAGCAACTTATTTTGACTTTACAGAAGATCGCCTTGTAGAGATTGCAAGGAAAGCAAAAGAATGTGGAGTAGAACTGTTTGTCTTAGATGATGGATGGTTTGGCGCAAGAAGAAATGACAGAGCCGGTCTTGGTGATTGGGTGGCAAATGAAGAGCTTCTGCCAAATGGCATCAAAGGCCTGTCAGAAAGAATTGAAGCACTAGGATTAAAATTCGGTCTTTGGTTTGAACCGGAGATGGTAAATAAAGACTCTGATCTTTATCGAGCACATCCAGACTGGATCTTACAGACACCGGGAAGAAATACATCACACGGCAGATACCAGTATGTACTCGATTTTGCAAGAAAAGAAGTAGTAGATCATATTTACGGAATGATGGCAAAGTTATTATCGGAGTCGAAAATCTCATATATTAAATGGGATATGAACCGAAGCATTACAGAATGCTACAGCAGCAAACTTCCTTCAGACAGACAGGGAGAAGTGTTTCATCGTTATATTTTAGGTGTATATGATCTGTATGAACGTTTGACAAATGAGTTTCCAGAAGTATTATTTGAATCCTGCGCCAGCGGTGGCGGAAGATTTGACCCGGGAATGCTGTATTATGCACCACAGGGATGGACAAGTGATGATTCGGATGCAATTGAGCGTCTGAAGATTCAGTATGGAACTTCTATGTGTTATCCGCTCAGCAGTATGGGAAGCCATGTGTCTGTTGTCCCGAATCACCAGGTATTTCGCAATACCCCATTACATACAAGAGCGAATGTAGCATACTTTGGAACTTTTGGATATGAACTGGATCTCAACAAATTGACAGAAGAAGAGATCAAAGAAGTAAAAGAACAGATCACATTTATGAAAGAATACCGAGAAGTGTTACAGTTTGGAACATTTTATCGTCTGAAAAGTCCATTCGAAGGAAATGAGACGGTATGGATGGTGACAAATGAAGACCGCACGCTTGCAATCGTAGGATACTATCGTGTTTTAAACGGAGTGAATCAGCCGTATAGCCGTGTCAGATTACAGGGATTGAACCCGGATATGGTTTATGAAAATGTATGGAACCATACAGAAAATTACGGAGATGAATTAATGAATTATGGATTGATCACATCCGATGTGACAGCTGGTGAAGTGCCTGGGAATGTGACTCCTTGTACCGATTTTGAATCTAGAATATATATGCTGAAAGGCAAAAAAGTTCAGGAGGGAAGATAGAGCATGACGAAGACAAAAAGAATCAGCGGAATGGTACTGGGAATATTGTTTATTGGATTATGTGTATCTTTCTTACGACTTTCACAATTTGGCGTGGATCCATTTAGTGCAATGAATCTTGGAATCAGCGGATTTATCGGATGGAGCTTTGGAACGTGGCAGTTGCTTGTCAATGCAATCATTCTTGTAGTTGTATTCTTTCAGGCAAGATCCTGTATTGGTTTGGGTACCATTATCAATATGGTATTTGTCGGATATATTGCAGATTTTATTTGTTATGTAGCGAATGATGTAGTGCAGATTCAGATGAATCTGCCACTGCGTATCCTTGCACTGCTGCTTGCTCAGCTGATGGCATCTATGGGAGTGGCATTATATATGGTCGCAGATATGGGAATCGCTCCATATGACAGCGTCGCAATTATAATCGAGAAACTGACACATCAAAAAATCCCATTCCATAAAGCAAGAATTCTTTCGGATGTTGTTGTTGTGATTATCGGAATCATATTTGCCACTGCATCTGGGGCGGGTATCTGGTCGGTAGTAGGGATTGGTACAATTATAAACGCCTGCTTCAATGGCCCATTAATTCAATTTTTTAAAACAAAACTGGAGAGATTTTACTTGTAAAATCTACGGATTACAATTCTTGCAAGGCTCATATCCAGAACGGATACGAGCCTTTCTTTTTCACCAGTAGCTTCATCCAAACCTTCACATTGAATAATGAACCCTTCTCTTTGGTAAAAAGAAATTGCTCTGGCATTCTTCTGGTATACATTTAATTGTAATCTAACTTTTTTATCCTTAATATAATCCAATAAAAGCTTACCTATGCCACATGACTGCATTTCATCATCATTTTAATTCGATTACTAACACAAGTGATAGTGGCACCATATGAATAATCGGGTATTATGAATATAACATAATGAATAGAATATTCTTACCGGGGAGGCGAAAAATTATGGATAAAAAAATATGATGTTAACTATTCATATGAAGTTGAAGGGGAAACTTATAAAGGAAGAGGCACCGTATATCACAGAGTTAAAATAGGAGATGAAGACACTATAACTGTTTATCGAACTTCAAAAGGTAAATATAAAATAGAACCAATAGACAGTCCAATTGAGATTCTTATAGCTACTATAGGCGCTGTGCTTTGTACATTTATTCTGGTAGCTATGACGGTTGGAAGAATATTAGAAAAACGAGACAAAGGGAAGAATGAAGAACCGAATAATAAATGGAAGAAGTCAAAGAAAAAATAGTAAATTTTAAGCAGTTACAGACCGAAAAAGTTTGTAACTGCTTTTTTGTATTTAGAAGCTGAGAAGAAGGCTACACATCTGAAAGAATCTCCGGAATTTCCGGGAAACAGATCATATCGTTAATATGGCGGCAACTCTATCGATGTCTCGGTTAATATGTATATATTATTTCTGAAAAAGAACTCTTTTTTTATCTGACATAATTTGTTTTATAGAAATATTATTATAAAATGTAGATTAATTAATCTTACGGAATGGTGAAATGCTTTTGTACGTTATATTCTCTGGCGGTTCTGTAATTTCACCATGGCGGTCAATAAAAAATATAGAATCTTCTGATTCACCATTTATAGATTTTACAATAGCGATATCATTATCACCAAAGGCAGTTAGTGATTGCCCATCATTTCTTTCTAATAAAATTTCACCTTTATAATTTAATAAGGCAGAAGAATTGTTAGTAGTTATTTTACCGGAGAAATAGAAAATATTATCAGCTTGATATGGAAGTAACAATTGTCCATTTTCATTAATTATATTTTCACCAGTAGATGTTTGAACGAGAGCATAATTGTAGTCGTCAAATTTAGTCCCCAAATTCCAGTCTCCAGAGAGAATAACATCTCCATTTTCATTTATGTAAGACGATGAATTATTTTTAACAAAGGCCAGACCATTATTAGCAAAGTCACTGATTTCTTCATATTGGAAATTAATTTTTATATTTCCTGATGTATCAATATATCCCCATAGACCATCTTTTTTTACAGCCGCCAGACCATTATCAGTAAAATTATGAGCTTCTTCATATTCAAAAGGTATGACCACCTCATTTTGAAAATTTAAATAGCCATATTTTATTGAACTATCGGATTGTTTTCGTCCGACGGCAATTAATCCGCTTTCTCCCATTGGTTGTGTGTTGTCAATCAGTTGGTTACCAATAGGAATTACTTCTTCTCCATTTTCATTGATGATTCCATAGTTATATGTTAAAGAATCGTTTGGATCAGTAATATTGGATTTTTTTGATACAATCATAAATTTATCACAAGATTCCCAGGAAAATGGTTCGCTTTCATATTGATATTCAAAATCAGTTACTTGCTCACCATTACAGTTGAAAAAAGCCCAGGAATAAGTTGAGTCGTTGTTTTCTTTGGCAACTCCAAGCAATGAGCCGGCAGAGTAACAAGCTTTATCGTATTTGAGCGGAACAACTTCTTTTCCAGTTGTATTAATATAGCCCCATTGATGATCTGATTTAGCAACTCGAACTACGCCATTTGCATGAAATTCATCAGCAAAAGTGTATTCACAGGGAATAATTTCATAACCATATTCACTAATAAATCCATAGAGAGATTCAGCATTTGACACACATGCTAAATACTCATAAGTGTTACTATGGTCAACATATAAATTTTCGTCAATTACTGTATTTTCAGTTTGTTGTGCTTGTTCACATCCGGTTAAGGTGGTGGTGAGTCCTAATATAAAAATAGTACTTAATAATCGTATTTTATTCATATACTTCCTCATTATTCGTTAATCTTTTCAAATATTTGTGTATCTTCATTATCTAAACTACGAGTTATAGTTGAATCCGAGTATTCAACAGGTGTAAGATTAAGTTCAGTATCATTAATAATTTCATATTTATATGTGACATTTACGCGGTCACCCCAGTTATCAGCATACGTAAAAATTATTTTCTGACTGGATTCATGCCATTCATATGTAGCGTTTTTGGTATTGTTATTATCAATAATATCAGCATCACCATAGATGTCATCTTTTTCATTTGGAGCATAAATTACAATACCGCCAGAATCATTTCTCCAATCTCCCTGTAGTTTATCTAAATCAGTTTGTTTGGTTCCACATCCGCTTAAAAGTAATACTGCTCCAAGGATTGTTGTAAAAATTCTTTTTTTCATTTTATTTCCTCCTGAGAATATAAATTAAAGTTGTGTCAATTGTTGTGTTTTGAAATCATATATACAAAAACAGTTACTTGAATCGATATAATAGGCTTTCCCATCATAAAATGTAGCGGAATACATATCATCTGGTCCATACAGTAGTGTTTGACTTTGGATATCATAAACGGTATTTCCATCTAAACATAACATTCCATCACCAATAACACCTTTATATGTAAAGGAATCTTCAGAAAATGGATACACTTCGTTTCCGTTTGAATCTATAATTCCGTAGAATTCGGTGTCTTCATCATTACGAACTACTAATTGACAATAGCCGTCTTTAAAGACGAAAGGGGTGGCAAAAATTGTTTTGGAAGCTCTGTCAGAACGTTCCTCTCTAGTATAAGAAAAAGAGGCATATTGACTTAAATCAATAATAGGTTGTAGTTCTTTATTGTAGAAACATTTTTCTTTTGGATTAAAAAATAAATCATTGCTAATTGGAAAAGTAACTTCAAATCGATTATAATCAGATAAATCAGTAATCGTATTTCCATGTAAATCTATAATACAGGTAGTGTCTTTTTCGGCTATAGCATATCCATCAGAGAAAATAGCGTTAGGAGGAAGCGGTTCTCCTGTTTCAACATTTATACTAAAGACAGCAGATTTATTGGCATCGGAAAATTGAAGTACTGAATCTCCGACCCAATCGATATAGGCAAGACGTGCAAGGGCCTGGAAAGGTGTATACGCTGAACTGAAATAATCATTTCCAACAGTAGAATCAGTTCGACATAATTCATTTCCTTCTTCATCATAGAATTTTATAGCACAAAAAGAATCGGTAGGTGTTTCTTGAATTTCTTTTACAATAACGATATCCTGATTATCTTCAATTGTTTTAAGTCCCATAATTGCTTCATGGTCAGAATCAGTGATAAATCTAGAGGATATATCATTCCCTTCCAGGTCACAAATATTTTGGCCTACAACACGTGTATCATCGGTGATATTCTCGGTTTTTAAATAATCAGAAGATAAACTGGGATTTTCTATGATTTCATTATTCAAATCCACATAAATATAATTATTAGAATCAGATGAGTCTAGAGTAAGTTGGAAAAGATTATCCTTTTCAAGAAATCGGTACTCGGAAATACGTCCTTGATAGGAAAGATCTTCATTTTCTTCTGTAGATGCTAGATCTTCGTTTTCTTCCAGTGAGGTGTTATTTTGCTCATTGGTAAGCGATTCAGTTTTTTCGGGATTACTTCCACATCCAGAAAGAATACCTGGAATTACAAGTAGAAGTGCAAATAATTTTAGTTGCTTGTACTTTTTCATAATTTTTACGCTCCTTTTTCCTTTTTTGTTTGTAAATATCACCTTGTTTTTAACTGTATAAGCATATTATAGCCTATACAGTTTATTATAAATTACCATATTTGCTCATATAATTCAAGTTATATTAACTATAGGGGCGGTGAATGCAGGTGGATTATTATATAATTGGACAGAGAATACGTAAATTTAGAAAAGCGCATTCCTTCTCACAAGAAGAACTGGCAGAAAAAGTTGGTATTTCTACAACTCATATGAGTCATATTGAAACAGGAAATACAAAATTAAGTCTTGCTGTTCTGGTTAAAATAGCGTTAGCTTTAGAAGTAAATACAGATGATATACTGTTTGATCAAAGCATGATTAATAAAAGTACTCTGACTGATCAAATAATGGAGGTATTGGATTCTTGTACGCCACAAGAATTGATTATAATTTATGACATTATTAAGGCTACTCAGGTATCTTTATCAAAACACTTATAATTTTGATAGGTAATTGCGAAATAAGTTCGCAATCTTGATTGAAAACAAGGATAGAATCCTGCAATGCAGGATTTTTAGAATGGAAGGTGGCAGCCATTAATTTGTGGCATGACAAAAAGGCTCCATAGTTTACAAAGCAGAAAAATTTATAAAATCTCAATTTTAAGCAATCAAAGGCTTGAGACTTCGGATGTATTGATGTTGATGAATTTTATCAGCAACGATTACTGTAACAAGTTGAGCAATGCCAGCCAAAAGTAAATCGGCATGAAGCGTTTTTTCGTTCTGGGTTTTACGATTAGCTACGAAAAAGCTGTCTTTAAAGTGGTTGATTGACTTTTCAACGTTTACACGGATTTTATATGTTTCTTCCCATTCTGCTGAACCTCGTTCCACTCCGGGATAGGCACGAAGATTCTTTTCGGGATAAACGTAAATCATTCTTCCACAGGAAGATGTTGTGCAGGGATTATCACAATGGCATACACGGCGTTTTGTTTTATCCGTTTTATTATATTCCCATTTCATTTTCGGACAGATAAATTTCATTGTGGGAATTTTGCTTTTTAAGTGTGATTTACTGCCTTCTCTTTTCATAGGAAGGCTTACTGTTAAGCTCCCCTGTGCGTCCGCATCGATTAAAACAACTTTCTTTCCTGCATTTGCCAGTCCAATCCCAATATTTACAGCACTTGTGGTCTTGGAACAGCCCCCTTTCTGGTTGACGATTGAAATAACTTTACACATAATGCATACCTCCTATTTTTCTGAATACTGTTCTTTATAGATTTTCAAAATCGCTAATATTTCTCGTTTCATCATTGCTGGTGAGTAATTGTATGGGAAGAACTTGTGAAGTTGTGCATTATTAAACTCAACTCTTGTGACTTCTCCCTTTTTTATTTCACTTAAGATATCTTCCATAAGTTTTTTTGTTAATTCTCCGGCTTTGCTTAGTTTTTTGATTCGTTGCGCCTGTGAAACAGATGGTGTAGATTGGGCATAATTCATTGCTTCTAGCAATTCTTTTTGTTCTTCTTTTGTTAATGCAGAAATTTCTACAGCAGGATTAAATGAGATTTCTCCCCGATCGAGCTTCTGAAGCAATTCAGGAATCAGTCGTGTTACTGCGATATATCTCTGAACCTGCTTTGGGCTGTCACCAAACTCTTCTCCAATTAATTCAATTGTCTTCTTGCCTTTCTTTTGTTGGCCACTTTGTCCCTTTTTCCGACCTACTTTTTGTTTCATTGCTTCATTCTTCATTCTGTAAGCAAAAGCTTTTTCACTGAAAGAGATATGTTCCCGGTGCAAATTGGTATCAACCATTTTCACAACTGCATCTTCATAGCTCATAGGCTGGATCAGTACCGGTATTTTTCTATATCCCAAAAGCGCAGCAGCTCTTTTTCTTCGATGCCCGGAAATGATTTCATAAGTACCATCTTTGATCGGTCTGACAAGTAGTGGTGTTAAGATTCCGTACATTTTGATACTTTCTTTCAGTTTTTCCAGATCGTCATCATCCCTTACCTGGAATGGGTGATTGCGAAATGCTTTGAGTCGTTCTATTTCAATTTCTACTATGGTTTCGCCTTTCCAATTACTTTTTTCTTTTACTTTCTGCATGATTTACCTCCTTATCTTAGGACGAAAAAAAGCCCGTCCAAACTAGAATTTTTTATAAACCTAGTCTGAACGGGCATGCCATTCGTTCGTTAGCAGAGCTAACTCTTAAATATAGATTTTAGCTAATTGATGTTTGCTGGATTCAAATCGGATGAACAAATATACTTTACTTTTCTCTATTTTACATCTCTTTTCTTTGGTTAATAAGACCACTTTCCCAAATGTTAGCAGGACTGTAAAATTTTCTTGTTTGCAAATGACTGCTTTTTATTAGCTGTCAGCTAACATTTTTATGGATTTGTTAGCAGAAACAGTTGATTTTCAAAGCAATTATTTTTTCGAAAAAAGAAAAAAGCGGATAACGATTTTGCTAATCAGCTAATCATTTCCGCCTCTTATCAAGCGTTCCCTGTAGGAATCGAACCTACAATAAAGTCTTAGGAGAGCTCCAACCTATTGTCACTCTCTGTCAATCTGAGGTAAGGTAAACCCAAGTGGGACACTATATAAAACTGTTTCCGATTCAATTCGAGTTATTCTGAATACCCCCTCTGTCAAGCTCTGTAAAGCTCTGAAAGTTAGCTGATTGTTTGCTCCAGCTAATAATTGGGGAATGCCTTGATATTACCATCGACATCTGTTATATGACCACCATGCTTCGTACGTTCGATCATGGTAAACAGTATTCAATTAAACTTCCTATCGAAAGCACAAGATATTTTCTTGTCTATAAATAATATAACGCATACGAGACGGTTTGTCCATGCGTTTTTGACTGGCAAATTTTATTCAGTAAAAATATCTGTAACCTTTTTTGTAACTGAATCTCCATCATTCCATCATCAAATGATGGAGATTCCAATAGATATGATGGAGATAGACAATTACTTCATCGTCTTCGCCAGTGAATTGAGCAATGCCCGCATCTCTGGATTTGCCAACACTTTTGCCAGAAGTTCCGGATCGACTTCATCAGCAACAGTTGCATTATTATTTTCCTGCTGTACATGCATCTGTGGATCCAGATTCTTTTTCTCATAAAACGCTTCTTCAAAAAGCTCTGCATTTTTCCTTCGGTCATCATCCAGAATATGAGAGTACACATCCGTAACCATATTGACCTGAGCATGGCCGGAATCACCCTGTACCGCTTTGATGTCTCCACCATTCAGTTTCAGCTTATAAGTAACGCTGCTATGACGAAAGCTGTGAAATACAACCGGTGGGAGATTATAGTCCTCGATTAGTTTCTTTAAAGGACCACGGATTGCTCCATCTCCGAGAGGAAGACCAAAGGTACTTGCCATAACCAGGTTATAGTCCATATATTCATCACCAAGGATTTCTTTCATTTCATCCTGTTCCGCTTTCCAGTCTACCAACATATTAGCGACACTCTTTGGTAAGAATATCTTACGCACACTGCTTTCTGTCTTTGGTGTTTTCAGAATACGGACCGTAGAATTCTTCTTATGATTTGTCGGGAATACCAACAACACATCTTTTCCATCCAATGCATTCAACGATTCTTTTCTTATACGCTGTGATTCTTTGTTGATGAAGACATATGCACGGTTTTCTTCAATTGCCTCAGGAGAAATATCTACACAATCCCAGGTAAGACCAAGCAGCTCACCAAGTCGTAAGGAACATGAAAAGGATAGATTTATTGCAAGCTTTAATCGCTCATCTTCACAGACACTGAGCGCATACATCAATGTATCCGCTGTCCAGATGTCTCTTTTTTGTGATTTATGTTTTGGTACAGTCGCATGGGTGCAAGGATTCTTCTCCATCAACTCCCATTTCACTGCCTGTTCAAAACAGTTTCTAAGCAGCTTATTAATATCCCTGACCGTACTGGAAGATACAAATTCATTTCGACTGGTTTTATTCAATGGATTGATAACTGCACGTCTCTTCAAAAGACTCTGATAATATCTTTCGATGAAACGGGTATTGATCTCTGAGAGTTTCGTATCACCAATGATCGGAAGAATATAGTTATTGATAAGAGAGACATTTCCTTCATATGTAGAAAGCGCCCAGTTTTCTTTTCCATACAGTGCAACATATTCTGTAATAAGCTCGTCCAATGTTTTGCATTTACGGACGACAAATGATCCCATCTCTTTTTTATATTCAATTTCTTTTTTTCTTCTTTTAGCTTCGGCTTTTGTTTCATAGGTTTCCCATTTCTGTTTTCTCTCGCCTTTTTCATTCGTATAAGAATAGATTACATTGAATTTTCCGTTTCGTTCTCTTATTGATGCCATATTATTGCATGCTCCTTTCCAAATCTCTTTGTTCCATCCAGTCCTCAAATTCATCCCGAAGGATCCTAACTCGACTGCCAACTTTTATTACTGTGAACTTTCCTTTATCCGCCCACTTGTTGATCATGCTTCTGCTGACCTTTGCCAGATAGGAAGCTTCATCAAAAGTAAGATACTTTATATTTCCATTGCTTCCTCGTATTCCGGTCTGTGATAATTTCTTCCGCCGGAAATTAGCCAGGGCAATATTTTGTTCCTGTGCAAGTTCTTCATAATCATTCGATGGATCCAGCTTATACCGATCCTGACCTTCCAGGAATTTTTGAAAACTCTCTTTTGTGATCCTTTTCTTTTCTGCAATCACAATGAATTCAAAAAAATGACTATACTTTGGATTATCAAGAATTGTATATACTGCGCTTCTGGTTGTTCCAAGCAGCTGTGCCATCTCAGGCATCGTAATAGTTGCCTCTTCCAGAAGAGCATCTTTCTCTCTGTCTTCCTTTATCCGATACCGGGACTGGCTTTTATACCAGTTCTGAAAAGATTCTTTTGGTATTCGTTTCCAGTAATCGACAATAACAGCTTCCATTTGATTTTTCTTGAGTAAATCATAAACAAGATACTCATCAACACCCAACAGATCCGCAACTTCCTTAACGGAATAGGACCAGGATTTCAATTCTTTCCCCGGTTCTTCTCCGGTAACTTTATGGTATTTAATCTGATTGGCGTACCATTTTTCAAAGCTGGCAATATTGATTCGTATCTTTCCAGCAATCTCTTTAGATTCAAAAACATTTTTATGCACCAGCCAGTATCGATCTGTCTTTTTTAATCCCAGCAGCTTTCCCATTTCCGGCACGGTCATCCAGGTTCTCTTTTGTGTCGGACGCCGTTTGTAAGGACTGTCTTCTGATATCTTTGAAATGATCTCTTCAACATCGTCCATTTCCGGAACTTCTTTTTGTTTCATAATTGCTGTTGCCATTTATTCTTCACTTCCTGTCTTTTTTAGTGAAATAAATGGCAATAAAAAAATCCTTCAGCTCTATGCTGAAGGATTTTTTTATTGACCTATCATCAAGAGAACAAGAAATAGAGCCCTCACTATTTCCCCTCTCCCTTCACAGCACAATTCCCATTCATTCTGTATAATCCATACCCGTTACCCGAAATAATCAGACCTGTTTGCTTTAACTTGCGAAGAAATTTCCCCACTGAAGACGGCGCCAATTCAAACTGCTTCACCAAATCCTTTCGCCTGAAATCTGCCTCAAACCCATATGTTTCCAAAATCTGAAAAACGCGACCTCTTTCTCGGACGGAATAACCATGAACTATCATACATTCCTCAAGCGCTACTTTTCCATCCCCATGCGCTACTTTTTTATTAGAAATCAACGAATCTCCATCCCCTTTATCATCCAGCGCATTGATCACACCGCTTGCTTTATCCAGTCCATTCCACCGAGTACAGAATAACCTCTTCAGCGTGTCCTTCTGATGGAAACGAACATTTGTGTTGCCATCGCTATTCTCAATGCCAACAATCAAGTCGCCAATAACCGCCACGCCAGGGCGATAACCAAAGAACTTCTTGTATGTAGGCTTTGCATCATACTTCTCTGTTTCTAGGAACTGATGGTCGAAATCAACATCCTGATGGATACAATACATGTCATCATCATTCCAAATAGAACGAATATGGTCCTCATGAATCTTATCTGGGTCGCCCTCATCACGACCATCGCCTACAAGTGCAGCAAGTACCAATGTTTCATCGAGAGTATGACGCATGATGGACCACTGATATGCTACAACATCGAAATCTGTGATATCGACAATATCATCTCTGTGCATATCATCTTTGATAAATACTGTCTGCGGGTCTGTTGTTCTGCTAATCAGTTTGATGGCAACAGAATCACGCTTGTAATCGCCTTTCTTCTGATAGCCTTTGGCTTTTAATTCAGCAATTCTTGCATCAGCCTGTCTTGTACGGATACGAGAAATTGGTGATTTGGAAATCTTTGCCATAGCACCAGCAACCCAGCTCTGGTCTCTCTCAAGAGTATCTGGTGCACCGTTCTTAATGAGTTCATATTCTGGGAACAATGATTCCGTCTCATCACCAAATACTCCATGTGCCAAAGTATCAGAATGCTCTTCTGCATAAATCTGCATTGCCATCTGTAAACTTCCAACATTAGACTGTTTTGCTAATGCAAGAATAGCCTGTTCGTCGGAATGACTGAGCACATTTCCGTTTTTTTTTTCATCTTTGTTGTCAAATACGTTGTATTTCATTACTTCTCCTCCTTCTGAGTTATGTTTTACTGGCTCGCCATCTTTTGTGGCATCTTCTTTTGGTTCGCCATCAGTTTCTTTGTCTTCCATGGCTCTAGCAACTAACGCAAACATTACGTTCTTCTGGTCTTCAGTCATGGTGTCGATAACGTCCTGCATGGTTTTTTCATCATCAGTTTTGTTATCTTCAGACTTTTTCTCTTCTGTTTTTTCTTTATCTTTGTCCAACTTTGATTCTCCTTTCTGCTCATCTCGTGGCTCATCTGAGTGGTAGAGCACAATATTTTCGTAATAACAAGCGTACGTGGTCCAAGTGTTGCCGGATCCGGAAGCAGCGCTTTTAAAAATTGGATC
>OQVZ01000358.1_pt1 | contig 17409 bp, 14 predicted proteins | sample 1691571 | NCBI WGS metagenome assembly OQVZ01 (sample SAMN03418261, study PRJEB22391) | human gut metagenome | biome: human-gut; feature: organic feature; material: feces | host: Homo sapiens | place: Tanzania | collected 2013-01
AATGAGCAGTCTCCTACTCGATTACAGACAAAATTTTCTGAAATACGGCATATTTTAGGCTTTTTGTTACATCCTGTACACAAAAAGTATTGTATACATGCGCTTAAATACTTGATTTATGCATAAAAAGGGTATATAATACAAGAAGTTTGTAAGTTTATTCACTAATGCATAGCATTATACAGAAATGGGAGGCTATTATAATGAAAAAAGAAGATATTAAGAAAGTAGTTCTGGCTTACTCCGGTGGCCTTGATACATCCGTAATCATCCCCTGGCTGAAAGAGCATTACAACAACTGCGAAGTTATCGCTGCCTGCGCTGACCTTGGCCAAGGCGACGAACTGGAACCCGTTCATGACAAAGCACTGAAAACCGGTGCAAGCAAATGCTACATCATGGACCTGAAAGAAGAATTCATCAGCGACTATGTATGGCCCACTGTTAAAGCTGGCGCTGTTTACGAAAAGAAATACCTGCTGGGTACTTCCTTCGCTCGTCCGCTGATTGCTAAAAAATTAGTTGAGATTGCTGAAAAAGAAGGCGCTGATGCTATTGCTCACGGTGCTACCGGCAAAGGCAACGACCAGGTTCGTTTCGAACTGTCCGTAAAGGCTCTGGCTCCGCAACTGGCAATCATTGCTCCGTGGCGTGAGTGGGAACTGCGCAGCCGTGACCAGGAAATCGACTATGCTGCAGCACATAACATTCCTATCCCTGTATCTCATGACCATGACTACTCTATGGACCGCAACATGTGGCATCTGTCCCATGAAGGCAGCGACCTGGAAGATCCGTGGAATGCACCGAAAGATGAACTGTTCATCGTTACCAACATTCCTGAAAAAGCTCCCGATAAACCGGAATATGTTGAGCTGGAATACGTTGAAGGCGTGCCTGTAAGCGTTAACGGCGAAAAACTCAGCCCGGCTAAGCTTGTTGAAAAGCTGAATGAAATCGGCATCCGCAACGCTGTTGGTATCACCGATATGGTTGAAGACCGTCTGGTTGGTATGAAATCCCGTGGCGTTTATGAAAACCCTGCCGGCGCTATCATCTACTACGGCCACAATGATCTGGAAAACCTTTGCCTGGACCGTGCAACCCAATCCTTCAAACAGCAGGTTTCCATCCGTTATTCCGAGCTTGTTTACGATGGCATGTGGTTCAGCCCGCTGCGTGAGGCTCTGGATGCTTTCGTTAACGAAACCCAAAAAACCGTTACCGGTACTGTTCGCATGAAACTTTATAAAGGCAACATCTACAGTGCAGGCGTTAAATCCCCGTACTCCCTGTACAGCCAGGAATATGTAACCTTCGGCGAAGACGAAGTTTACAACCAGGCAGATGCTACCGGCTTCATCAACCTCTTCGGCCTGCCGCTGAAAGTTAGAGCGCTGATGAAGAAAGGCAACCTGAAATAATGGCCAAGCTTTGGGGCGGTCGTTTCAGTAAGAATACGAACGAATTGGTGGACGCATTTAATGCGTCCATTGATTTTGATAAACGCTTATATCACGAGGATATCCGCGGCAGCATTGCTCATGCCGGTATGCTGGCTAAATGCGGTATCATTCCGGCAGAGGACGGGGAGAAGATCATTGCCGGTCTGAAAGATATCCTGGCTGATATTGAAGCAGGCAACTTCCATTTTGACGTTGCGCTGGAGGACATTCATATGAATGTGGAAGCGCGTCTGACCGAACGCATCGGCAGCGCCGGCGCTCGTCTGCATACCGCACGCAGCCGTAACGACCAGGTTGCACTCGATATGCATATGTATATGAAGCGTGAGGTTGCCGAAATTGCCGAGCTTTTGCTTAAATTTGAGGAAGCTCTTTTAACAGTTGCCAAAAAGCACGAAAAAACTCTGATGCCGGGTTATACCCATCTGCAGCGTGCGCAGCCGATTACCTTTGCTCATCATATGCTGGCATATTTCAATATGCTGCAGCGTGACTTCCGCCGTCTGCTGGGCGTTTGGGAAGGCGCGGACATGATGCCGCTGGGTGCCGGTGCGATTGCAGGCACTACGTTCCCCATCGACCGTTTTATGGTTGCAGAGGAGCTGAACTTCGGCACAGTTTATCCGAACAGCATGGACGCAGTAAGCGACCGTGACTATATCATTGAATTCCTTTCCTTTGCTTCCACCCTCATGATGCACATGAGCCGTCTGAGCGAGGAAATCTGCCTCTGGAGCAGCACCGAATTCGGTTTTGTGGAGCTGGACGATGCTTTTGCTACCGGCTCTTCCATGATGCCGCAGAAGAAGAACCCTGATATTTCCGAGCTGGTACGCGGTAAAACCGGCCGTGTGTATGGTCATCTGATGGCTATGCTGACTACGGCTAAAGGCCTGCCGCTGACCTATAACAAGGACTTGCAGGAGGATAAGGAAGGCTTCTTCGACGCTATCGACACCGTTAAATTCACGCTGGCTGTTTATCGTGATATGATTCTGACGATGACGGTTAATGTGGACAAGATGGCGCAGGCTGTGAGCAAGGATTTCTCCAATGCCACCGACCTGGCAGACTATCTGGTACGCAAGGGCCTGCCCTTCCGTCAGGCACATGAGGTTGTCGGCAAATGTGTTGCTTATGCAATTCATCAGGGTAAATTTCTGCCGGAGATTTCTCTGGAGGAATACAAGCAGTTCTCCGACCTCTTCGAGAGCGATTTGCTGGTAGCTCTGAAGCCCGAGCATTGCGTAGAAGCACGTAAATCCTACGGCGGCCCTGCCTTTTCCGAAAACGAGAAGCAGTTCGCTATCGGCGACAAGGTGCTGGCAGTGCAGCAGGCTAAGCTGGAGGAGCTGCAAAGCAAGCTGTAATTAAAAATAACGCGCCAAGCGCATAAAAAATGAGCAAGACAGCAGTGAAAGCTGCTATCTTGCTCGTTTTGTTTTTGTATGCTTAGCTTATTTGAAGAAGATGGCGTAATAGCCGTTGAAGAAGATGTACAGGACAATCAGCGGCAGAATGTAGGTTGCATAGAAGCGCATCCATTTCGGGAAGCCTATGCCCTTACCGGTATCAACCTCTTCAATGAATTTGTTCCAGCCCCAACCGTAGCGGGTAGTGCAGAAGGCCAGGAAGATGAGGCTGCCTAAAGGCAGAATATTGTTGCTGACGAGGAAGTCTTCCAGATCCAGCACGCAGGTGCCTTTGCCCAGAGGCTCAAAGCCGCTCCAGATATTGAAGCCGAAAACGCAGGGCAGGGACAGCAGAATCATGCCGATAACAGCAAAGGGGATGAGGCGACGGCGGTCCCCGCCGGTCAGCTCGCAGATGCTGGAGATAATCATTTCGAATACGGCAATAACAGTGGACATTGCCGCAAAGAGCATGAAGAGGAAGAAGAGGGTGCCCCAGATACGTCCGCCGTTCATAGCGTTGAAGACGTTGGGCAGGGTGATGAAGAGCAGGTTCGGGCCTGCATCCGGCTGAATGCCGAAGCTGAAGCATGCCGGGAAGATAATCAGACCGGCAACGATTGCTACGAAGGTATCGAGGAACATAATCCACAGCGCTTCGTTGGTGAGCTTCTGCTCCTTGCCGATGTAGCTGCCGAAGATGGACAGAGAGCCCATGCCGATGCTCAGCGTGAAGAAGGCCTGGCCCATAGCAGCGAAGATTACCTCGCGTACACCATGCTCGGCAATTTTGCTGAAGTCGGGGTAGAGGTAATATTTGAGGCCGGCTTCACTGCCCGGAAGCAGCATGGAGTTGGCGGCAAGCACAACCATCAGCACGATAAGAAAGGCCATCATAATCTTGGTGATGCGTTCAACGCCGTTGCGAACGCCCATGTAGCAGACGCCGAAGCAGAGCATGATGATGATTGCCATGTTACCGGCCATAGTTGCAGGATCCTGCAGCAGAGCACCGAAAACGCTCTTTACGCCCTGTGCGTCCAGACCGGAAAGATCACCGACAGCCATTTTATAGAGGAAATAAAGCATCCAGCCACTGACGGTGGTGTAGAACATCATGAGGATGATGTTGCCGGCAATAGTTACATATTTAAACAGATGCCATTTAGTTCCCTTCGGCTCCAGAGTGTCGAAGGATTTTGCCGGACTGCGTCTGCTGGCGCGGCCGACAGCAAATTCCGCTACCATGATGGGCAGGCCCAACAGCAGCAGGAAGCACAGGTAGATGAGCACAAAGGATGCGCCTCCATACTGGCCTGTGACGAAAGGAAAGCGCCAGACGTTGCCTAAACCAATGGCACAGCCGGCAGAAATCAGGATAAATCCCAAGCGTGAAGAGAAGCTCTCACGTTCCATAATACATATCGTCTCCCTTACTTATACAATAATAGTATATAGTATAAGCTATTATCCTGTTTTTAGCAAGCTAAAGAGAAATAAATGCTCTCGCAGGCTGCAGTAACGGCAAATTTGATATAGGCCCGGAAGGAATATTAAATATAACAAACCGTTATAACATTTAACTTGACTATCGGCAGTGCCTATTTTATAATAGCTTCACACACAGAGATGGGTTTTGTGTGTAGAGGAGAATTAAAATGGAGAAAAAATATCTAATTATTTTGAGTACTGTCATTTTATCTTTATGCGGTGCTGCCAGCCTGGTTTACTATGACGCTCTTTTGAGAGCCTAGCTAAATTTAAGCGGCGGCAATTTACATCCGGCAATCGCAGCTGCAGGACATTATCAGAAATATAAAATGTCTGCAGGATTACCCCACCCGGATGCCAATAATAATTACAAGGCGTAAGCAACGGAGCTTACGTCTTTTTTTCTGCCCGCAAACGCTTGCGGTTGTGTCGGCATATAATTACAGCAAGGAATTTTCTTCGCACGGAGTTTGGCAACATGATATAATATAATTAATATAGACTGTCTGTTATTAGCTTGTTAAAAGTAAATATAGTATAGATTAAAAGAATACGCATTGATACTCTGGTTTAAACGAAGGAGGGATGAAGCAATGCTGTTAGGTATTGATGTAGGCGGAACCTTTACGGATGCCGTGGTGCTGCGGCAGGGCGAGGTGGTGGCGCAGGCCAAGCGTGCGACGACGCATGACGATGTGTTGCAGTGCGTGCTGGCGGTGCTGGATGCGGTGCTGCAGCCGGGGATGGCGCAGGAGCTGGAGCGTGTGGTAATATCCAGCACTATTGTGACCAACGCTTTGACCGAGGGCAGCCTGCCGCCGGCATTTTTGGCAATTATCGCCGGACCGGGCATGAACGTCAAGGGACATCTGCCGGTGACGCCGTACTATCTGTCGGGTTATGTGGACCATCACGGTAAGATTACGGCTAATATCGATTGGAGCAGACATCAGGAGCTGCTGCGGCGCAAGGGCAGCGGCGTGTGCGCTGTGAGCGGCAAATTTTCCGTGCGTAACCCGCAGCTGGAATATCAGGCGGAGCATGAGCTGAAAAAATGCGGCTACAGCAAGGTGTTTTTGGGCAGCGAGCTGAGCGGTGAGCTGAACTTTGTGCGCCGCAGCAATTCGGCCTATTTTTCCGCGCAGGTGTATGAGCTTTTCACCCGCTTCTGCAGGCGCATCGAGCGTGCCTTGGCAGAGCGCGACATCAGCGCTCCGGTGCATATTCTGAAGGCGGACGGCGGTACGCTGCCGCTAGAGGCAGCCTTGCAGCAGCCGGTGGAGGCTGTGTTTACCGGTCCTGCTGCTTCCGTACTGGGCATAGAGGCGCTGTGTGCTCCCCAAGTTAACAGTATCTCGCTGGATGTGGGCGGCACTACTACCGACATTGCCTTCTGGGAGAACGGTTTGCCGCTGATGGCGCGCAAGGGAGCGAAGGTTGCCGGTTATCCTACGGCGGTGCGTGCCTTTCATATGCGCAGCATCGGCATCGGCGGCGACAGCAGGCTGCATAAGACGGAAAACGATTATGTTGTCGGCCCTGAGCGCGAGGGACCCGCTGCCGCTGTCGGCGGCAGCATAGCGACGCTGAGCGATGCGCTGATTACCGCTGGCTATGTGCATTTCGGTGATGAGGAGCGGGCGCAGGCGGCGATTGCCGCTCTGGGCGGCGAACCGCAGGCGGAAGCACGCAGGATTGTGGCTGCGGCCGTTGAACAGATTAAAACGACGATTCGGGAAATGCTGGACGAATGGGCCAAGCAGCCCGTATATACGGTTAACGATGTTATCAAGGGCACGGAATTTATTCCGCAGCAGCTGAGTGGCGTGGGCGCAGGCGTGAGGCTGCGGAAAAGCTGGCGTGCGAGGAGACGATGCTCACTTTTACTTCATTATATATACATCTGCTCGACCAGTGTGTCTGGGAGCTTATCAGTCCGCAGGAAATGCAGCAGGCAGGGCAGGCTATTTTGCAGCTTTTGGCGGTGAAATACGAGGTGCAGGAGGAAACGATTGCCAAGGCGACAGCGGAGGAGCTGCTCGCAAGCTGGCTGCGGGAGCAGACGGCGCAGTGGCAGCTGCCAGACCAGGAAACAGAGCTTATCAGCTACGAGCATTTTCATACAGTACACGGCTATTACGAAACCGGCGATATTTACAGCCTGCGCATGCAGCTGAAGCCGGGAATTCTCTATAAGGTTAGCGGCAGGGAGGTGAGCTTCTGATGGCAAAGAATACCTTGGGATTAGTATTTTTCCCTGCGTTTGACTGGATGATCAGCCCCGGTCACCCCGAACGGCAGGAGCGCTTATTATATACGCGCGACCAGCTGGAGGAGGAGGGCCTGTTCGACTGCGAGGAGATTAAGGAATATCGCCCGCGTCTTGCTGAAATCGAGGATCTGCAGCGTGCGCATGTAGGCGTGCCGTCGATTGCACGTCTGATTACGCCGGCGCATCTGACCTCTGCGGGAGGCTGCCTGGCGGCGGCCGATGCCGTAATGCAGCGGGAGGTGCAGCGTGCCTTTGCTCTCGTGCGTCCGCCGGGACATCACGCTATGCGTGTAGTACACGGAATCCGTGGTTTTTGTACTATTAATATTGAAGCAATAATGGTAGAATATTTACGTAGCAGGTATAATATCCGTAGGATTGCTGTTGTGGATACCGACGTGCATCACGGCGACGGCTCGCAGGATGTGTTCTACCACGATCCAGATACACTGTATATCTCCTTCCATCAGGACGGGCGCACCTTGTATCCGGGCACAGGCTTTCCTAATGAAGCAGGCAGTCCTGCAGCCTGGGGCACGAATATTAATCTACCGTTGCTGCCGGGAACAGGCGACGAAGGACTGCACCGCCTGTATGACGGCTTAATCACGCATATTCTGGAGGACTTTCAGCCGGAGCTGATTATCAACAGCGCCGGCCAGGATAACCATTTCAGCGACCCGCTGGCTTCCATGCAGGTGACGGCACAGGGCTATGCGCGTCTGGCGGATAAGCTGCAGGCTGATATTGCGGTGCTGGAGGGCGGTTATTCGATTGAAAGTGCCCTGCCTTATGTCAACACCGGTATTATTCTGGCGATGGCAGGCATGGATTACAGCAAGGTGGTGGAGCCTGATCTGCGCGGACTGCGGCCGCAGGATGAGCGCTGCAATAAGCGCGTAGACCAGCTTATTGCCGAGGTCGGCGATTTGTACTTCAACCGTGAGCGCACGAGCAAGAAATTGCTGGCGAAATGCGGTAATATCTGGCAGCGCAGCAAGCATATCTACTACGATGAGGAGGGTATCCGCGAGGAGCAGGTGGAAAGCGTGCATTATTGCGAACGCAAGGCCTGCCGCGGTTATTTTACCCTGCAGACGGCGGCCGAAGGGACGCGCTTTGGCGACAAGAGCGCTTTCATTACCTGCCTGACGCGCGAAATCTGTCCGCATTGCCGGCAAAAGGCCTACGATGCAGCGCTGGCAGAAAAGAAGCGCGGCCGCTGGCAGTATGTGCTGGTGCAGGATATTGCCACAGGCACAGTAGAAAATCTATAAATAATAAGCATTAGGACGTTGCCGAATAAATATGCGTCTTAAGCTGAGAATCGAGGTTAAATAATGATTAATGAATTGGTTGTAGCTACCCATAATCAGGGTAAGGTGGAAGAGTTTAAAACTTTAATGAAGGATTTGCCGATTGATATCAAATATCTGGCAGATTTTGATGCAGTAGAAGCACCGGCGGAAACAGGCCGCACCTTTGCTGCCAATGCCCGCCAAAAGGCTACCTATTATGCAAAGAAGCTGGGCAAGCCCTGCATCGCCGATGATTCCGGCCTGGAGGTGCAGGCACTGGACGGTGCTCCCGGTGTGCGCAGTGCGCGCTATGCCGGCGAAAAGGCCAGCGACGAGGACAACAACAACCTGCTGCTGCACAACATGAAGTTTCAGGTTAAGCGCACCTGCCGCTTCCGCTGTGCGCTGTGCGTAGCACAACCCGACGGCAAGGTGCTCAATGAGGTAGACGGCATCTGCGACGGTATGCTGTTGCATGAGCCTCTTGGCGAAAACGGCTTCGGCTACGACCCGCTGTTCTGGTCCACCGAGCTGCACAAGGGTATGGCAGAGGCTACCATGCAGGAGAAAAACAAAATCAGTCATCGCGGTAAGGCAATCCGTAAGCTGGTTGCTATCTGGAGCAAAAAGAAATGAGAATAGGCATTACGGGTGATACGCATGGCAGTGCGCAGGCGATTCGCCGCATTCTGCAGCAGACACCGCCTATCGAGCTGTGGCTGCATACAGGCGATTATGCGGCCGACGCCAACCGCCTGCATGATGCGACAGGCATCAAAACTGTGCGTGTGCGCGGCAACTGTGATTTGTTGGATGACGGCAGCAAATTCGATGAATATCTGGAAATAGAAGGCTATAAAATCTGGCTGACGCACGGACACAGATATATAGAAAGAAATGTGCAGGCTGATTTGGGCTATTGGGCCAAGCAGCTGGGGCAGGATATCGTGGTGTTCGGGCATACGCATGTGCCGATGGCCGAGTATTATGCGGAAACGCTGCTGGTGAACCCCGGCAGTCCGTCCCGCCCCCGCGGCGGCTCGGAGCCTTGCTTTGCGGTGCTTACACTGCAGGCGGGGCAGACGCCGCAGGTGGAATTCTTCAAGGTCTGAGCCTTCGGTTAAGAAAATTTTTGCGCAGTAAGCAAAAATCTTTTGACAATTCCTTAAAATGATGTAGATTACACAGAAAACATCTTGCAAAACAGGGTAGTTTAATATACAATAAGTGTATACTATTTATTGGACGGAGCTAATGATTTTTTAGACAGCTTACGTCGGGAACTTTTGGGAGGAAAAAAAGATGACAATGACTCTGCGTGAAGAAGCTCTTAAATTACATATGGAAAATAACGGCAAAATTGCTGTAGTAAGCAAGGTGCCTATTGCAACCCGTCATGATCTGGCTATTGCCTATACTCCGGGTGTAGCTGAACCTTGTAAGGATATCAAAGAGGACAAAAACCTCTCCTTCGAATATACTTGCCGCGGCAACATGGTTGCTATTATTACCGACGGTACCCGTGTACTCGGCCTGGGCGACATCGGTCCCGAGGCTGCTATGCCGGTAATGGAAGGCAAGGCTGCACTGTTCAAAACCTTCGGTGATGTTGACGCTGTGCCTGTTTGCCTCGATACCAAAGACCCGGACGAATTCATCCGCACCGTTAAGCTACTGCAGCCTAACTATGCAGGCGTTAACCTGGAGGATATTTCCTCTCCTAAATGCTATGATATCGAAGATAAGCTGAAGGAAATCTGCGATATTCCCGTATTCCATGATGACCAGCATGGTACCGCTATTGCCTGCCTGTCTGCTGTACTGGGCGCACTGCGCTTTGTTAAAAAAGACATTGCTACCGCTAAATTCGTTGTCAACGGCTGCGGTGCTGCCGGCAGTGCTATCGGCCGTCTGCTGGTAAACATGGGCGCACAGAATGTAATCATGGTTGACCGCTTCGGTGCGCTGTACGAAGGCATTGACGCTAAGCTGGACCGCATCCAGAGCTATCTGGCTACCGTAACCAATAAAGAACATAAGCAGGGTACTCTTGCTGATGTTGCCAAGGGTGCGGACGTTATGATCGGTGCTTCCGCGCCGAACGTATTCACCAAAGAAATTATGCAGAGCATGGCTGACAAGGCTATTGTTTTTGCTCTGGCTAACCCTGTTCCGGAAACCAGCTATGATGCTGCCAAGGAAGCAGGCGTTGCAGTTGCCGGCACCGGCCGCAGCGACAGACCGAACCAGGTTAACAACGTAACCGTATTCCCGGGCGTATTCCGCGGTGCTATTGATGTACGCGCACGCGCTATTACCGAGGAGATGAAGGTTGCTGCTGTTTATGCTATTGCCGACCTGATTGACGAAAAAGACCTGCGTGAGGACTATGTAGTACCTGACGCTTTCGACCCGCGTGTTGCTCCGGCGGTTGCTGCCGCTGTAGCAAAGGTTGCTATTGAAAAGGGCCTGGCACGCAAAATTGTAGATCCTGAGGTTGTAAGAGCCAATACTGCTAAACGCATCGGCCGTTAAGCCGCAGTATACAAATATTATTCTCACAATGACAATGTGAGCTTAGGAGGATGAAAACATGAGAGAAATAAAGGTTAGTGAAGTCACTGATGTTATTGCCAAGCTGTGCATGGATTCCTGCTACTATCTCCCGCAGGAGATGATGGACAAGATCAGAAATGCCGCTGTTGAAGAAGAATCTCCTTTGGGCAGGGAAATCCTTGCTACCTTGATTGAGAACTTCGAGCTGGCTAAGAAAAAAGCTGTTCCTCTGTGTCAGGATACCGGTCTGACCGTTGTATTTCTGGAAATCGGCCAGGAAGTGCATTTCGTTGACGGCGATTTGTATACTGCCATTCATGCAGGCGTAGCAAAGGGCTACACTGAAGGCTATCTGCGTAAATCCTCTGTAGGCGACCCGGTATTTGATCGCAAAAATTCCGGTGATAATACTCCGGCAATCATCCACACCAAGATTGTTCCCGGTGAAAAGGTTAAAATTATCGTTTGCCCCAAAGGCTGCGGCAGTGAAAACATGGGTGCTTTGAAAATGCTGAAGCCGGCAGACGGCGTTGAAGGCATCAAAAAATTTGTTGTTGATACCGTGCGTGCCGCAGGCCCGAACCCCTGCCCGCCGATTACTGTCGGCGTAGGCATCGGCGGCAACATGGAGCGCGCCGCTATTCTGGCTAAATATGCGCTGACCCGTACCGTAGGCGAGCACAACAAGGATGAGCGCTATGCGGCACTGGAGGACGAGCTGCTGGAGCTGGTAAACAAGACCGGCGTAGGTCCTTCCGGATTAGGCGGCAGCACTACCGCTCTGGCTGTAAATGTTGAATTTACCCATACCCATATCGGTGGTATGCCCTGCGCTGTAAACCTCAACTGCCACCAGGCACGCAAGGCTGAAGCAGAAATTTAAAGGAGGCGCCTGAAGATGAGTGAAGAAGCTGTAATCAAATATATCAATGCTCCGCTGACCGAAGAAACTGTCAAAGACCTGCATGCAGGCGACGTTGTACGCATCAGCGGTTATATCTACACTGCACGCGACGCTGCTCACAAGCGTTTGTATGAAGCGCTGGAGCGCGGCGAAAAGCTGCCTTTGGACCTGACCAATAATGTTATTTATTACGTTGGTCCTACTCCTGCCAAACCGGGCGAGGTTGTCGGCAGTGCCGGCCCCACCACCAGCGGCCGTATGGATAAATACACCCCGACCATGATTGAGCAGGGCATGCGCGGTATGATCGGCAAAGGCCTGCGCAGCCAGGAGGTTATTGATGCCTGCGTGAAGCATGGCGCTGTTTACTTCGTTGCTGTAGGTGGTGCTGCTGCGGTAATCGCCCAATCCATCAAGAGCGAAACCATGATTGCTTACGAGGACCTGGGACCGGAGGCTATCCGCAGATACGAGGTTAAGGATTTCCCGGCTATCGTCTGCATCGACAGCGAGGGCAATGACTTCTATAAAGTTGGTATTGCCAAGTACAGAAAAGAGTAACATTGTTAACAGATTAGGGGCAGGATTTTCTGCCCTTAATTTTTTTTTGCAATTAATGTTGACAAAAACACTAGGATAATATATTATTACTCACATCTTAATAACACGCTCTTATCAAGAGTGGCGGAGGGAACAGGCCCTATGATGCCCGGCAACCAGACAAATGTTATGGTGCTACATCCTGCAAGTGTAATCTTGAAAGATGAGAGGAAGACCAGCTCTTTCCTCGGAAAGAGTTTTTTTTCTTAAGCGGATGTTTTGCAAGACGTGTTAAATAAAGAAAGGGAGTAAGAGAAGATGAAAAAATTATTAGTTGCATTACTGGCATTAGTAAGCCTGGCAGTTGTTGCTGCAGGCTGTGGCGGCGGAGACAAAAAGGCAGACAACGCTGCCGACAAAAAGGTTACCTTGAAGGTTGGCGCTACTGCTGTACCGCACGCTGAAATCCTGAACCAGATCAAAGGCACCCTGGCTAAAGAGGGCGTAGACCTGCAGATTATCGAATTCAGCGATTATGTTAAACCGAACCTGGCTTTGAACGATAAGGAGCTGGATGCCAACTTCTTCCAGCATGAGCCTTATCTGGATACCTTCGTTTCCGAGCGCAAGATGAATCTTGTATCCGCAGGCAAGGTACATATCGAGCCGATGGGCATTTATTCCAAGAAAATCAAATCCCTGAATGATATCCCCGAAGGCGCTAAAATTGCTATTCCGAACGACCCGTCCAACGGCGGCCGTGCGCTGGCTCTGCTGCAAAGCGCTAAGCTGCTGAAGCTGAAGGATGGCGTTGGCGTTAAGGCTACTGTAGGCGATATCGTGGGCAACGACAAGAAGCTGAAGATTGTGGAAATCGAAGCTGCTCTGCTGCCGCGTTCCATGGATGATACCGATTTGTCCGTTATCAACTCCAACTTCGCTATGGAAGCTAAGCTGAATCCGGTAAAGGATTCTCTGTTTACCGAGCCGAAGGAATCTCCGTATGCTAACATCGTAGCTGTCCGCAAGGGTGACGAAAAACGTCCGGAAATCCAGAAGCTGATGAATGCTCTGCGTTCTCCCGAAGTTAAAAAGTTCATCGAGGATAAATACAAAGGCGCTGTTGTTGCAGCGTTCTAACCAAAGCAAACTTGCTGTCGCATGTCAAAGTGCGACAGCTTTTTTATATAGCAAAATTTTGTTGCCGATGCAGGTGTAATAATGATACAATTATAAAAAAAAGAACGGATACGTGCAGAATAATTTACTGCTGCGGAAAGGAGAGCTTAGCAAATGACAGAATCCTTGAAACTGCCTGTGGGAATAGAAGATTTTGCGGAAATTCGTCAGGCGGGCTTTTATTATGTTGATAAAACAAAATTCATTGAACAGCTGCTGGATGGCTGGGGCAAGGTTAATTTGTTTACAAGACCGCGGCGCTTTGGCAAGACGCTGAATATGAGTATGCTGCGCTATTTCTTTGAGATAGGAGCAGATGCCTCGTTGTTTGACGGTCTGCAGATTGCCAAAAACAAGAAGCTGTGCGAGGAGTATCAGGGAAAATATCCGGTAATCTTTCTTTCCTTTAAGAATGTAGAAGGACTTACCTTTGTCGATGCGCAGTATCGTTTGGCTGAGCTAATTGCCGGAGAAGCGGAGCGCTTTGCTTTTTTAGCGCAGAGCGATAAGCTGACGGAAAATGAGCGAAGCTTATATTGCGGATTGACGGCGGTGCGCGAGGGACGTTATGCGTTGGCAGATGAAGTCCTGGTTTCTGCCTTGCAGCTTTTATCGAAGCTTTTATCTAAGCATTACGGACAAAAAACGATTATTCTGCTTGATGAATATGATGTGCCGTTGGATAAGGCCTTCCAGAATGGCTATTATAAGGAAATGGTGTCACTTATCCGCGGTATGCTCGGCCAGGCCTTAAAGACTAACGAGTTTCTGCAGTTTGCTGTGTTGACGGGCTGCCTGCGTGTTTCTAAAGAAAGTATTTTTACAGGATTGAATAATTTTAAGGTGCTTTCAATTACCGATAACCGCTTTGATGAGCAGTTTGGCTTTACGGATGCTGAGGTGGAGCAGCTTTTGGCGGCTTATAATCTGGCAGACCATCTTGAGGAAACCAAGGCGTGGTATGACGGCTACCGCTTTGGTGATGCGGATGTTTATTGTCCGTGGGATGTTATCAACCATGTTGATGTGCTGCGCAGCAATCCGTCGGCAAAACCACAGGCTTATTGGATAAATACCAGTGGCAATGCTTTGGTGAAGCTCTTCATAGAGATGGCCGATAAATCGACGCGTGATGAGCTTGAGCGTCTTGTTGCAGGCGAGGCTATAGAAAAGCATATCCGCCTGGAGCTGACCTATGATGAAATTGACAGCAGCATAGATAATCTTTGGAGCGTGCTTTTTACCACCGGTTATCTTACGCAGAAGGGCGTGGCAGAGGATGGTGCGTATAAGCTGGTGATTCCTAATCAGGAGATTCGCGAGGTGTACAAGCTGCAGATTCAGGAATGGTTTAAAAAGAAGGTTTTTGCCGACACTGAGCAGCTGCAGGGCTTTTGGCAGGCTTTCGCCATGGGTAACAGCGAGGCGGTAGAGCTGTTTTTGAACAGGACTCTCAGCAATTCTATCAGCGTTTTTGATGCTAAGGGCAGGGATGCGGAAAGAGAAAATTCCTATCATATGCTTTTGGTAGGCCTGCTGGCAGGAAAGGCAGATTGGCTGGTGCGCTCTAATGTGGAAGCGGGCGAGGGCTTTGCGGATATTATTGTTGAAACAGATGATTTGGATGCTGGCGTAATCGTAGAGCTGAAGTATGCACAGACGATGACGGCTATGGAGAAGAGCTGTGCGAAGGCGTTGGCGCAGATTCGCGCAAAACGCTACGCAGAGTATCTGCATAATAATGGCAGAGAAAAAGTTTTGCTTTACGGCATAGCCTTCTGCAAGAAAAGGTGCAGGGTTGTGGCAGAAAAGCTGTAGATAGCTTGCAGGCTTATGGCTTTACCAGAAGGTAAGGCTGTGGGCCTGCTTTTTATTTTTTGACGCAGCCGCCTGCAAAATATGCTATACTTAAAGAAATACTAATCTAAAAATCGTGAGGTAGAATATGCGTAAATATGCAAAATTTTTCGTAACCCCGAAGGGAGAGCGTGCTGCGCGCGGCGGTCATCCCTGGGTTTTCGGTGAAGAGGTAACTAAAATCGAAGGCGAGTATGCCAACGGTGATCTGGTGGATGTGGTAACATCCAAGGGCAAATATTTGGGCACCGGTTTTGTGAACGATCATTCCAAAATCCGTGTGCGCATTATTTCCAACAATACCAATGATAAGTTTGACGAAGCCTTTTGGGAGCGCCGCCTGCGCTATGCGCTGGATTACCGTCTGACGGTTATGGGCGAGCGTGATTTTAACTGCTGCCGTCTGATTTTCGGCGAAGCGGATATGTTCCCCGGCCTGACCGTAGACCGCTACAATGATCTGCTGGTAACGCAAACGCTGTCCTTGGGTATTGAAATGCGCAAGCAGATGCTGTTTGAGCTGCTGATTAAAATTTTGCGCGAGATGGGACAGAAAATCCGCGGTCTTTATGAGCGTAACGACGTAAGAATCCGCCTGCTGGAGGGCATGGAGGAGGGCAAGCACTGGTTTGCTACCGATTTGTGCCCCGAACCCGGCGCCGTGACTACCGAGATTGTCGAAAACGGCATCGAATATACGGTTGATGTAGAAAACGGCCAAAAGACAGGCTTCTTCCTTGATCAGAAGTATAACCGTCAGGCGATTGCCAAGATTGCCAAGGGCAAGCATGTGCTGGACTGCTTTACCCACACCGGTTCCTTTGCGCTGAATGCTGCCAAGGGCGGTGCTGCCAGTGTTACCGCGGTTGATATCAGTGCTGAGGCAGTGCAGATGGCGGAGCATAACGCTGCGATTAACAATTGCTCCGATGTTATGCACGGATTGCAGGCCAATGTTTTTGATTTGCTGAGCGATTTGTTCAATAAGCATTCCCATGAATACGACTTTATTATTCTGGACCCGCCGGCATTTACCAAATCAGGCAGCACGGTGAAGAATGCGATTCGCGGTTACAAGGAAATTAACCTGAAGGCGATGAAGCTGCTGCCGCGCGGCGGTTATCTGGCAACCTGCTCCTGCTCGCACTTTATGAAGGAAGAGCTGTTCGTGAAGATGCTGCAGGACGCTGCGCATGATGCCAACGTTTCTCTGCGTCAGATTGAAGCGCGCCAGCAATCTCCGGACCATCCGATTCTGTGGCAGGTGCCGGAAACAAATTATCTCAAATTCTATATCTTCCAGGTAGTATAAAAACTCAGTCTAAAAATATGCTGCTGTTAAGGGGGCGTTATTGTGCAGGCGTTAGAGGGTATTCGTGTGCTTGATTTGTCACGGCTGCTGCCGGGACCGTATTGTACAATGCTGTTGGCCGATTTCGGCGCGGAGGTTATCAAAATCGAGGAGCCGGGGCGGGGAGATTATGCCCGTAGCTTTCCGCCGTTTCTCAAGGATTTCGGTTATTGGCATCTGCAGCTGAACCGCAATAAAAAGAGCGTAGTGCTTAACCTGAAATCGGATGCGGGACGCCGGGCGTTTCTGGAGCTGGTGAAAACCGCCGACGTGGTGGTGGAAAGCTATCGTCCGGGTGTACTGACGAAGCTGGGCATTGACTATGCGGCGGCGAAGGCGGTGAATCCGCGAATTATCTATTGCTCGCTGACAGGCTACGGCAAAAAGGGACCGCTAGCCAAGCAGGCCGACCATGATATCGGTTATGTGAGTTTGGCAGGCATTACCGCTATGAGCGGTGAGGCGCAGGGCAAGCCGGCTATTCCGGGCGTGCTGATGGCGGATATGAATGCGTCGATGGCTGCAGGCATGAGCATTATGATTGCACTGCGCCATGCACAGATGACGGGCGAGGGGCAGGAAATAGATATTTCGCTGTATAACGTGGCGATGACGCTGATGCCCGGTGCTGCCAGCCTGTACTTCGGCAGCGGTTTTGTGGCGGAGCGCGGCAACAACTGGCTGACGGGTGCCAACGCCAACTACAATATTTATGCGACGAAGGAAGGTCGCTACCTTGCGGTGGGCTGCTTGGAAAAGAAGTTCTGGAGCAACCTGTGCGCTGTGCTGCAGCGCCCCGATATGACGGACCTGATAGATGATGATGCTAACCATGACTACTTGAAGCAGCAGCTGACGCTGGAGTTTGCCAAGCACACGCTGCCCGAATGGGAACAGCTGCTGGCGGGCAAGGATACCTGCGTAACACCGGTGCTGGATTTTGCCGAGGCGGTGGACGCGGAGCAGACCAAGGCTAACGAGATGGTGCTGAACGTAGAGGACGCTGAGCTTGGCAGCTACCGGCAGCTTGGCTTTGCCATGAAGCTCAGCGAAACAACATGCCTGTTGACGATGCAGAAAAAT
>OQVZ01000363.1_pt1 | contig 17339 bp, 19 predicted proteins | sample 1691571 | NCBI WGS metagenome assembly OQVZ01 (sample SAMN03418261, study PRJEB22391) | human gut metagenome | biome: human-gut; feature: organic feature; material: feces | host: Homo sapiens | place: Tanzania | collected 2013-01
TGCCGGTGATCTCAATCTTATTTTAGATCAAGACCCCAACACTTATTATAGAACCGCTTTTTTGCTTTACGCAAAAAAGAGGCAGACAGCAGGCTTGTGCCTCGCTGTTTGCCTCTTGTGCTGCTATGCTATTGTGCTGTCATTTGCAGAAATCAGCCTAAAAAGTTTGGTAACACCTATCTGAGACTGCTTCAGCAAATTAATAGTTGGTTACCTTCAGCTCGAAATAACCTTGAGGATGGTCGCATACCGGACATTTTTCCGGAGCCTTTTCAGCAATAACAATCTTGCCGCAGTTAGTGCAGATCCAAACCTTTTTCTCTTCACGCTGGAAGACACGATCATTCTCGATGTTTGCCAAAAGCGCACGATATCTTTCTTCATGCTCTTTTTCAATCTTGCCTACTTCTTCAAACAGGAATGCAATTTTATCGAAGCCTTCCTCTTTGGCAACCTTGGCAAATTCGGCATACATTTCGGTCCACTCATAGTTTTCGCCTGCAGCTGCATCCTTCAGATTTTCAATAGTCTGGGGAACAGCGCCACCATGCAGTGCCTTGAACCACAATTTAGCATGCTCTTTTTCATTACCTGCAGTTTCGGTAAAAATAGCACCAATCTGGTTGTAGCCTTCTTTTTTGGCTGCACTTGCATAATATTGGTACTTAGTATGAGCCTGAGACTCACCCGCAAAAGCGGTCTGCAAATTTTTTTCAGTCTTGCTGCCTTTTAAATCCATTTTCAATTCCTCCTCTTGAAAACGACGCAACAGCCTTCCTAAACTAAAGCTTATATAGCCTTAGAATCAGTTTTGGTCATCACCCAAAACTTCTTCGCTTACAGGGTGTTCTGCCATTTCCTTTTGGCATTCAGGGCAGATACCGCTGAAAACAATATCATGGTGATTCATTTTGTAGCCGGTTACAGCAGCTACCTTTTCATCCATATCCGGAATATAATCAAAGTTTTCTACGTTCATGAACTTACCGCATTCAGTGCATTTGATGTGGTAATGTCTTGCGAGGATATGATCAAAACGATCAGCACCGCTCGGAACGGAAACCTTGCTCAGCAGACCGCTTTCAACCAGAGAATTAAGGTTGCGGTAAACGGTACCTTTGCTGATATCAGGATACTCCATAGTAATGCGATCATATACTTCTTCAGCAGTAGGGTGATCTGCTAAAAAACGTACAGCCGCGATAACAAGTTGTCTTTGAATAGTGTTTCTTTTAGCCATTTTCATCATCCTTTATCAAAAATAATTCTCATTTAGAATTATACACCCTCCGTCAAAAATGTCAAGTATTTTTAGTACCAATCTACAAAATAATCACAAATAACTTCCTACTTTTTTTACTGTTATCTTGCAGGTAATCAATCTATTCTTAATTCTAAATTTACTCAATAGGCAATGCATCACTAAGGGTAGATATTGCTTCTCGCTAACCAAATAAACAAAATGATAAAAAATACTGTCGAAACTGTGTTCGACAGTATTAGTTAACCTATCTCATTATTTATTCAACTTTCTCCCAAATCAGCTGCACCGGCAGATTGGATGCACCAGGAGGCGACCAGATAAAGCTGTAGTCGCCGGCCTTCAGCTGAGCAAGCTCTATTGCTTCCTCTATCTTTGAGCCTAAGCATACTGTCTGCTCCGGCAATGCCACCAGCTGACGTTCTCCCTTAGTTTTGTTTTCCAGTACGCCGTAGCCGGCAAATGGTCCGCCGATGGGATTCAAAATAAAGCTGACCGGCTTTTTGCCGGCTACAGTAAAGTTCACCTTGTAGATAACACCATAATTACCATAGTTTTCAGCAGGCAGTCCGGTGGTTGCGTCAACGCCCTTGGCATAGCCCTCCTGCGACGTTGCCAGCTCCAGCATCAGCGGTTTTTCCGGCGCATTGACAGGCTTTTTCAGCGTATAGTTCCAGTCAGCTGCCGCAAAGGTTCCACGCAGCGGATGCTCGTCCATCGGCTGAATCGCAGCGCCTTCGTTAAACAGCTCCAGATCGCTCTTAGTTTCGCACATCAATACACTTACCTCAACAGGCTTGTCAAAGTGCAAATCAATAGTTGCCGTATACAGCTTATCCTGCGGCAGAATAATTCCGCGACCGCTGAGCAGCTCATGACTATTGCCAAAGCCCAGCTTGCCCTCCTGCGGCTTCTGACTGCTGTCATCAAAATATTCCTTTTGAGAGTTTTTGCCGTCACGCATATAATCATAGGCAAAGCCGGCTACGCCGCTGCGTGTTACCTTGTAAGTCACAGGGCGCAGATTATCAGCGTTTTTCAGCATTACCGCCAGCTTTTTCTTATCAGCAACGCCATTGACATGATGCACGAATAAACGCACATCACCCGCAACCTTATCGCGATACAAGATACCGTTCTGGTAAACAGTTTCCGGGCTGTCGCTAAAAAGCAGCTTCGGACCGTTGGCGACAAAATCCGCCTGCGCCTGCTCTGTAACATAATCCTCAGGAATAAACACCGGTCGTTGCTGTGCGCCTGCTACGTTCAGCATGCCACAGGATACAGTAACAAGAAAAGCCTGTAAGGCCTTTTTTAAATTCATCAAATCCCTCCCTCAAACTCAAAAAACTTTCCGCAGCCAAAATTATTCCCTATAATTAAGGCTGCGGACTCAGTAACAATATTCTAAGACTTTTTACTTCAGGCTGTTTTGGTAATCAGCCATAAACTGCGCTAAGCCTTTATCTGTCAGCGGATGAATAATCATCTGCTCCAGCACTTTAGTAGGAATAGTTGCAATTTGGCAACCGGTCAGCATAACCTTTTCCACGTGCTCCAGATTACGGATGCTGGCAGCAATTACCTCGGTAGTAATGCCATACAGCTTAAAGGCTTTGACAATGTTTTCTACCAGCTGTACGCCGTCTTCACCGATATCATCCAAACGGCCGATAAACGGGCTGACATAGCTGGCACCTGCGCGTGCAGCCAGCAAAGCCTGAGCCATGCTGAATACCAGCGTTACATTGGTTTTAATGCCTTCAGCGCTTAAAATTTTTACTGCCTTCAGGCCTTCCGGAATGCAGGGAATTTTGATAACGATGTTATCTGCAATCTTTACCAGCTTGCGTGCTTCCTCTACCATGCCGTCACATTCGGTGCTGATAACCTCAGCGCTGACGGGACCGGCAACCAGCTTGGCAATTTCCGGGATAACCTCAGCCTGGGTACGGCCGCTTTTGGCAATCAGGCTAGGGTTGGTTGTAACACCATACACAACGCCCCAATCAACAAATTTAGCAATCTCTTCTACATTAGCAGTATCCATAAAAATCTTCATTTTTTAACTAACCCTCTTTACAAATCAAATTCATATTTTTTTATTTATATGGTGCTTTATCGCGCGTCCTTACAGTACTTTTCCTTCGCCCTCGCCAGACGCGGGAGAAAGTATCAGATGTGACGCGACGGCGACGACGGCGTACGCCCTTGTACTCCTAGGAGCCGTTGCAAAGCATATGATGCTTTATCGCGCGTCCTTACGGAAGCACAACTACCTTCTCAGCGTGAGTTTGCGCCGGCAAGCTCATAGTCATCATGCTGCTCCAAACCAGCAGCTTATCGCCCTTTTTAATCTTAGCGAAATCTTTGCAGGCAGCAGCGTCAATCGTTGCAATAACATCATTATTGGTGTTGAGTACGGTTACATAGCTGCCATCCTTAGCGAGGCTTGCCTGTGCTACCTCGAAGAAGCTTGCAGATTCTTCGCTGTCTTCAAGCACAATCGCCAGAGCATGGCTTTGCGGCGGCAGGCTGCGTGTCATGGTTGCGGAATAATAGGCAGTAACCTTTTGGCCAACCTTCAAAGCATAGGGCAGACGCAGCTTACCGCTGGCACCCTCCACAATGTAGGTATCACGGTCAACAATGGCAGCGACCATGTTTCTGCTGCCCTCGCCCTTAATAACGTAAAAGCCATCTTCTACAGCAACGATTTCGCCACGGGTGATGTAGGTTCCCGGTGCGCGCATTACCTCAGGATTAGCCTGTACCTCATCTAAGGGAGCGGATTGAGCCGCGTCAGCGGCGAAAGCACTGCCAGCACCCAAAAGTGCCATGCAGGAAAATACTAAAGCGATTTTTTTAAGTGATCTCATAATATATACCTCCAGGATATTGCTTTTGTTTATGCTCATAAGTATAACATATGATTATGGCAAAATCATGGCGGATTTGCTTAAATTATTTACTTATTGCTGAAATGCACAGCAATTTCCGTAATTGTTGCTGCAGCCTTCCACAAGCAGTTCTCATTGAAATCGAAATGACTGTTATGATGACCTGCGGCAATCTTGGTGCCATACATCATATACAACGCACGACCGCCATGCTGCTGCACGCGCTCCATGAAATAACCGCAGTCCTCGCTGCCGCCCATGTCTACATATTCTACTACCTCGTCGTAGTGGCATTTTTCTTCAATCAGCTCTGCTACCTCGTGGCCCAGCTCCTTGTCTGCAAAGCAGGCAGGTGCAGCACCGGCCATAGTGATTTTTACCTTAACGTCATACATAGCAGCGCAGGCACTAAGAATGCGCTTAGCTTCCGTAACCATGTATTCATCAATTTCGGTAGTAGCGCCACGGGTTTCCAGCTTAATGGAGGCGATATCAGGTACAACGTTGCGGCCGGTGCCGGCGTTGAGCACACCTACATTGATACGGCTGGAGCCCTTGCTGTGACGGGGAATAGTATTCAGAGAAATGGCAGCCTGTGCTGCTGCCAGCAAAGCGTTCTTGCCCTGCTCCGGAGCAGCTCCTGCATGGGCAGATACACCGGTGAATTCCGCATCCAGCTTAGTTGTTGCCAAAAAGCCGTCAGTCATCGTTACCAGGCAGTTGTCAGTAGTAGCCTTAAAGCCGATGTGACCGCCGAACAGATAATCTACATCATCAACTACACCGGCGTTCATCATAGCGAAAGCACCGCGTACGCCTTCCTCTGCCGGTTGGAAAATCAATTTAACCGTTCCTGCCAAGCGTGCTTTATTAGCTGCCAGCAGCTTTGCTGCTGCCAGGCCGATGGTTACGTGGCCGTCATGGCCGCAGGCATGCATAGCCTTTTTGTGCTCGGAAGCAAAGCCCTCCTTTGCCGGGCGATGCTCCTCGCTACGCTCCTCCTCTACATCGTTGCAGTCCATATCAAAGCGGAAGGCAACTGTTTTACCGGGTTTATCAGTTTTAAGAGTTGCCACGATACCGGTCTTGCCGCCTGCCATCTTCTTTACCAGCTCCGGATCCGCACCTTCGCTGATAGCTCTTTGCATATAATCAGCCAGCTCTGCCTCGCTCGGCACGCCCATCATAGATTTTTCGTCAATAACATCAGCGCCAAATTTAACGTCATAGCCCAAAGCTTTCAGCTCACCGATAATCATGCTTGCCGTGCGGAATTCCGTCCAGCCTGTTTCCGGATGTCTGTGCAAATCTCTGCGGCGTTCAACCATTTCATCTTTTAATTCTTCAGCCTGTTGCCAAATTGTTGCCATGTTTCTTACCCCCATTAAAAAAGTACAGTCTGCTCACTGTCTAAAGGCAGATAAACCTCACTCTTATCTTTTAAACGATTGTTATTATCCACCCACTGTCCGCAAGGACATTTTATCACAGCAGTAGGCAACGCCCAAGCTAAATGTTTGCCGCAAGCCGGGCAGATATATTCCACCTGCAGCCTGCCACGCTCTTTTTTCTTCATAAGTAAAGCGCACCCCCTGCTTCTTATTGCGTTTTTTATTATAGCACATTTGTACCATTAAGAAAATGCTTTGACGGCAGTAAGTGTTAAAAGTAAGTAAGTTAACCGCCTTTTCCTATAGACCTGCTACAGCCTCACGCTTACAGCTTCGTGTTTTTTCTGTGTCTTTCAGGTTTATATTATATTTATATGCTATAATAATCTTACAAAAGCACGAGGAGGTTATAATATGTCTAAGCTAAAACAAATGCTTTGTACTTTGCTTACCATTTGCCTGCTGGCCATTGGCAGCGCCAGCGCCATGGCAGCACAGCCTGATGTGCCCAGCATCAGCGTCAGTGCCAATGCCACGATTGAGGTTGCGCCCGATACTGCTGTCATCAGCTTTGATGTCAATGGCAAAGGCCGTACTGCTGCCGAAGCTACGAATGCCGCTGCCAGCAAAATGGAAGGCGTCAGGCATAATCTGCTTGGCTGCAATATTTTAGGCAGTGATATTACAACTGCAAGCTACACGCTTTATCCTGATACCGATATCAAAGGTAAAATTACCGGCTATACTGCCAGCAACAGTGTTCGCATCAAGCTCAAGGATATTGCTAAGCTTGGTCCGGTAATCGACAAAATCAGCGCTGCCGGCGTTGACACGATTAATAATATTTCCTTCAGCGTCAGCAGCAGAGAGCTTTACCGCAACAGGCTGCTTGCTCAGGCTGTGGCAAATGCACGCCAACAGGCTGCAGTGGTTGCCAATGCCGGCGGCCGCGCGCTCGGCAAGCTACTGAGCGCCAACATCAGCAGTTACAGCGGCGGCATGGAACGTTCCTATGGCAATATGAAGCTGATGGCCGCTGCGGACAGAGGCGCTGCCCCAGAAACGAGCATTGCTGCCCAGGAGATTACGATTAAAGCCAGCGTCGATACTGTTTTTGCTATGGAATAAATTGCTGCAAGCTAAAAACTGCTGCCACGCGTCACAGACGCAGGGCAGCAGTTTTTGCATTTGAAGGCGAGCCTTCCGCATTGTCAACTTTATTTTTTGGGTAGCTTGTAATCATGCAGCGCCTGCAAAAGCTCGGCACTGCCTGGCGCATATTGGGTACACAGCTCCTTGAATGCAGCAAAATTTTTCAGCTCCACGCCCCACAGGAAGCAATCTGCTTCATCATAGGCAGCAACAACGATGAATTTTTTGGCATCAAGCGGCGTTTTACCCAAATCATCCGTCAGCATAATATAGTCCGTGCCAAAATCCATACCGTATACCGTAATATTTTCTTCCGGAGTGGTGTCCTCCCAAAAGCCCAACTTATCAAAATCAGCAGCAGTAAGCATAATACACCTCGTTTTCATATAATCTAGCCTTAATATAACACGTTGCGCTATCATTTGCAACTTTAGCTGTTGGCAGCATGCAACTTAAATTAAAGCTTCACCTTACTGCTATTCCTATAGCAAATTTGGAGTATACCATTTTTTTACTATAAGTTAACAAGAAAATGTCAAGCATAAAATACATTTTGTAAATAAAATTAGCGTTTTTTTCATAAGATTCTGCCCTATCCTACCCGAAATTGCCATTTAGGGTAGGGACATTTCTGCATAAACATGTCATAATATACTTAAAGAACGAAACAACTGCTTCCGTTCATGTAGAGAAATATAAAAATGTTCTATTGTTGAATAACATCTGGAGGTGTAATTTATGGCAAGCTTAACTGTAAACCCCGACTATAAGCTTATCGGCAACAATATCAAACAGATGCGTACCAAATCACAGGTATCTCAGCAAAATCTGGCAAAGGCTATTAATATTTCGCAAACACACATGAGTAATCTGGAAAACGGTAAAACCGGCGTGAGCCTGGCGATTGCTATCCGTATCGCCCAGCATCTGCATTGCAGTCTTGATACGCTGATTTTCGGTGAGAATAAAAAAACTTATACGGTAGAGGCCAAGCCATTGAGCGCCCACACGGCTGATGAATTCAACCAGCTTTTGAAGCGCTCACTGGCAGAAATGATGTTTCAATGCCTGCAGAAACCGGAAGTCCAAAATGAATAATGAATTGAGCTGCCTGTCAGCTCCTTCTTTAAAGCCGCTGCGTCCCTTGGGACGCAGCGCTTTTTTTCTAGTAAAAAAAGTTATTCCTTACTATAGCTAAGCAGCAAAAGTTCAGCGAAAATTCACAATTTAATTGCGCTTGATGGTTTGTCAACTTTATCTTAATCTTCTTGTTTTTTGATTATCTATCACTCCGTTTATAGTTTATGAGATATATCTATATTTTAAATTAATAAACTATGCTCAAAAATTATCTTTATTTGACCATAGTGAAACTGTAATGTTACAATAAATATAAGAAGAGGATGAAGAATCCGGCAAAAAAATTAACACTATAATCCTTATCCAATATGTACTTATATCCTCGTTGCTGTAAATCTTTTTCCTCTAGATGCTTAACGCATATAATACAAAAATTTTCAGAGGAGTGTGATTTCTATGAAAAAGACGATGTTGAAAAAAATTCTTGCCATTACGGTTTGCACTGCTGCTTTGGCCGGTATTTATGGTGGGCCGGTGTACGCAGAGCGTTTGTACAAAGGCACTATAGATGATATAGTATATGTAAAAGGAGGATCTTCATTGTTCCCCCGTATTACCGACCTTGATTTGGATAAGGTTAAAATTGATGGCACTAATGGCTCTATTACAATCAACAATCAAAAAATTGAAACTGATACTGTGAATAATATTTATGTGCATACAGGTCTCCATACCACAGGCCAAATCACTGTAGATGATAATTTGTCTGTTAGCAAAAACGCGATTGTAAAAGGCACACTGACAGTTGGTACAGATGGTGGCCTATTCACTGTAGGCGAAACTGGTGCTATCAGTGCTGCCGGTGGCAAATTTAACGTAGGAGCTGACGGCGCAATTACTACCGAACTTAAAGTTAATGAAAAAGCAACTCTCAATAAAGGATTAGATGTTACCGGTGGCACTACTACAGATACTTTAACAGTTACTGGCGATTCTAAACTTAACGGCAAACTCGAGGTTAATGGCACTTTTTCCGCTGCAGGTGGCAACTTCTCTGTAGCAGCTGACGGTGCAACTGATATTGCTGCCAACCTGAACGTTAAAGATGACGCTACTATCGGCAAAGACCTGACTGTTAAGGGTGATTCTAAACTGAACGGTAAACTTGACGTTACTGATAAGGCTACTCTTAAAGGCGGTTTAGAAGTTACCGGTGGCACTACTACAGATACCTTGACTGTTACTGGCGATTCTAAACTTAACGGTAAACTCGACGTTGCTAAAGACGCAACTGTTGGCGGTAAACTCGACGTTGCTGGTGACATCATCTCTGGTGGCGACGTTAAAATCAAAGACAAAAACGCAAAGGAAATCAAACTTTCCGACCTTGGCCACCTTGGTGACCTGGACGAAGAGCTTACTGGCAACCAGCAATATCTTGATAACCCGACCGCAGTTGGTGCTTTCAATGCAGAAGCTGCTATCCGCCGCGGCGAAATCGCCCGCCTGGATAACCGCATCGATGAACTGGATACCCGCGTAAATAAGGTTGGTGCAATGGCTGCTGCTATCGCTTCCCTGAAATCCATCGGATACTCCCCCGAAGCTCCTACCGAATTCTCCGTTGGCGTAGGCCAGTACAAGGGTAAAACCGGTATTGCTCTTGGCTTCTTCCACTATCCGAACAAAGACTTCATGCTGAACTTCAGCCTGTCCAGCTCCAGCGGCGAAATGATGGGCGGCATTGGTGCAACCTGGCGCTTTGGCAAGGCTAAAGGCTGAGCAGGTAATCAGCAAGCCTTCACATCAGTGTATGCAAACCAAAGCTTTAGTAAAGCAACCATAAAATAGCTGTTATCGAATACTGGTGTCATCTGCGTGACACCAGTATTCTTATGTAAGGATAATAATGCTTGCCAAAATTTAAAATCAAATTTTTCTAAAAATGCTTTTAAAAGACTTTACTAATTAAGAAAAAACAGTTATGATTATATATAGAATAAGCTTTTAAGCTATGTGTTACTGGAGGTAATGAAGATGAAAAAATTAGTATTAGTATTAACCATGCTGCTCGCCTTTGCTTGCAGCAGTCTGGCCTTTGCTGCTGACGGCGGCGACCTGAACAAGGAACAAAAGGCTGCTGAAAAAATGATGACCTCTCTGGCTGGCGACGCTGCTACTGAATATGCAGCTCTTGCTCCTTCCCTGAGCGCTGAACTGGGCAAAACCATGGACCAGAAAAACTTTGCTGCTATCCAAAGCCAGGTAAAAAAACAATTCGGTTCTTTGAAAGAAACCAAATTCCATAGCTTTGAGCGTTTTGACCAAGGCGACAGAGTAACCTATATTGCAGCATTCTCTAAAGAAAATGTTGTTATCATGACCTTCATGTTTGGCAAGGATGCCAAACTGCAAAACTTCAGCTTCTCTCCGTACAAAGCTCCGGAGCAAGCTCCTGCTGAAAAGAAATAAGATCTTTTGCACTGCATCCTGCTGCCCAGGCAGCGGGATGCAGTTTTTTTATTGCTTATAAGTCTCCTTTAGCTTATAATTAGATTATCCAAAATTTTTTAGGGAGTAGGTATTTATTTATGGAAAGAGAAAGCTTTTCCTCACGCCTTGGCTTTATTTTAATATCTGCCGGCTGTGCAATCGGCTTAGGCAATGTCTGGCGTTTCCCGTTTATTACGGGCTTATACGGAGGTGCCTCCTTCGTTTTAATTTATCTTTGCTTTTTGCTGCTTCTGGGCTTGCCCATCATGGTAGCGGAATTTGCGGTCGGCCGTGCGAGTGTACGCAGCGCGGCAAAATCCTTCGACGTACTGGAGCCTGCCGGTACAAAATGGCATCTTTATAAATACGGTGCTATTGCCGGCAATGTTCTCCTGATGATGTTCTACACCACTGTTTCCGGCTGGATGCTGTATTATTTCTACAAAATGGCTGTCGGCGGCTTCGTGGGACTGGACGCAAAAGGTGTCGGCAACGTTTTCGGCAGTCTGCTGAGCGACCCTGTAACCATGGCAGGTAATATGATTATTATCGTTCTCTCCTGCTTCGGTGTCTGCTATCTGGGCGTCAAGGCCGGCGTTGAACGCATCACCAAAAATATGATGGCCTGCCTGCTGCTGCTCATGCTGATTTTGGCAGTAAATTCCATTTCCCTGCCCAACAGCGCCGCTGGTCTCAAATATTATCTCTATCCTGACTTCAACAGAGTTCTGGAGCACGGTATCCGTGAGGTAGTCTTCGCCGCTATGGGACAGGCCTTCTTTACGCTGAGCCTTGGCATCGGCGCACTGGCTATCTTCGGCAGCTACATCGGCAAGGAACAGCGCCTGACGGGTGAAGCAATGTGGATTATGGCACTGGATACCTTTGTAGCAATTGTTTCCGGCCTGATTATCTTCCCGTCCTGCTTCAGCTTCGGCATCAATCCCGACAGCGGTCCGAACCTGCTGTTCATCACCCTCCCCAATGTGTTCAACGCTATGAGCGGCGGCCGTATCTGGGGTACTCTGTTCTTTCTGTTCATGCTTTTCGCAGCCATGTCTACAGTAATCGCTGTATTCGAAAACATTACCTCCTGCATCTGCGATTTAACCGGTTGGGAGCGAAAAAAAACTATTCGCTTTAACATTATTGCGATTATCCTGCTTTCCCTGCCCTGCGTGCTGGGGTTCAACCTGTGGGGGCATATTCAGCCCTTGGGCAAAGGCACCTGCATTCTTGACCTCGAAGACTTCCTTGTCAGCAACAATTTGCTGCCATTGGGCAGTCTGATTTACCTCAGCTTCTGCACCAGCCGTTACGGTTGGGGCTGGAATAACTTTATTGCAGAGGCAGATACCGGTAAGGGTATCCCCTTCCCCAAATGGATTCGCTTCTATGCTACCTACATTCTGCCGCTGATAGTGCTGTATATCTTCTTCAACGGATACTATGCTATGTTCGTAAAGTAAGCATGCGTTGACAGTTTACGTCAGTGCACTTATAATTATTATATAAATATAAGAACAAAAAGAGGTAAGACTAATATGAGTAAAATTATCCTGACCGGCGACCGTCCTACAGGACGTCTGCATGTAGGCCACTATGTAGGCTCTCTGCGCCAGCGTGTACAGCTGCAAAATTCTGGTGCATACGATAAGGTATACATCATGATTGCTGATGCCCAGGCGCTTACAGACAACGCTGAACATCCGGAAAAGGTACGTAAGAACATCATCGAGGTAGCGCTGGATTATCTGGCCTGCGGCCTTGATCCTGCTAAATCTACCCTTTTCATTCAATCCATGGTACCGCAGCTTACCGAGCTGACCTTCTACTATATGAACCTGGTCACTGTATCCCGTCTGCAGCGTAACCCGACCGTCAAGAATGAAATCAAAATGCGTAACTTTGAAGCAAGCATTCCTACCGGCTTCTTCTGCTATCCCATCAGCCAGGCTGCAGATATCACTGCCTTCCGCGCTACTGTAGTGCCTGTAGGTGAGGACCAGTTGCCGATGCTGGAGCAATGCAAGGAAATCGTGCACAAGTTTAATTCCGTTTACGGCGAAACCTTGGTTGACCCGGACATTATGTTGCCGCAAAATGACGCCTGCCTGCGTCTGCCCGGTATTGACGGCAAAGCCAAGATGAGTAAATCCTTGGGCAACTGCATTTATCTTTCCGATGAACCGGAGGATATTAAAAAGAAGGTTATGTCCATGTACACCGATCCTGACCATGTACGCGTAGAGGATCCCGGTAAAATTGAAGGCAACACTGTTTTCACCTATCTGGATGCTTTCAGCACCGAAGAGCACTTTGCCAAATTCCTGCCGGATTACGCTAACCTGGATGAGCTGAAGGCCCACTACCAACGCGGCGGTCTGGGTGACGTAAAGGTTAAGAAGTTCCTCAACAACGTGCTGCAAGACGTTCTGGAGCCCATCCGTGAGCGCCGTCATTATTGGGAGCAACGCATTCCTGAGGTTTATGAAATCCTGCGTGCAGGCAGCCAGGCTGCTGAAGCAGCGGCTGCTGAAACATTGCATGATGTACGCGAAGCAATGCGCATCAACTACTTCGATGACGAAGCTTTGATGAACCAACCCTATGAAAAACAACACTAAGCCATAAACAGCTATCCCCCTGTTCCTTTAACCGGAACAGGGGGATTTTTTGCGCGCTGTAAAGCGCGTAAAGCTTCCTGTAGGCAAAATAAAAGACCTACGATATTTCTATCGTAGGTCAATATTGTAATGTTATTCCTGATTTCTTACATGCATCTGTGCCAGCGCCTGCTTAGCAGCATGCTGCTCCGAATCTTTTTTAGTACGACCGCTGCCTTCACCAATAACTTTATCCCCCAACATTACCCGAGAGGTAAATACCTTATTGTGCTCCGGACCGATGCTGCCTAAAAGAACATAATGGATATCTGCATCGCCGTCACGCTGCAAATACTCCTGCAAGCGTGTCTTATAATCATTAAAGATACCATGGCGACAGATGAAATCTATTTCCGACTGCATCATCCCCAGCAGGTAAGCCTGTACGACCTCAAAGCCCTGATCCAGGTAGATAGCACCCAAAACAGATTCAAAAGCATCAGCCAGGATAGAAGGACGCTCACGTCCTCCGCTCAGCTCTTCGCCCTTGCCCAGCTGCAGGTAATCTCCCAGATGAATCTTTTTGGCATATTCATACAGGGAGCCTTCGCAAACAAGGTAAGCGCGCAGCTTAGTAAGCTGGCCTTCAGCCAAATCAGGAAAGTTCTTATACATATAGGTGCTCACGATAACGCTGAGCACGGAATCACCCAAAAACTCAATACGCTCATTATGATGCGGTTTAGGATACTGCTTAGCTTCATGGGCATAAGATGTATGTGTCAGAGCCATATCAAGAAGCTCTAAATCATGCATATGGATACCCAGCCCCTGGCAGAAGCTCTGCAGCTGCTGTGTACGTTTTTCCTGCATTTTAATCAATCCTGCTTATTAATCAACGTATTTTTTGAATACGATAGAAGCGTTGTGACCGCCAAAGCCCAGGTTGTCGCTCAGTGCAACATTAACAACCTTTTCGCGAGCTACGTTCGGTACATAATCCAGATCCAGCGGACCTTCAGGATCGTCCAGATCCTTATCCTGGTAGTTGATGGTCGGCGGAATGATATCGTTTTCGATAGTCATAACGGTAGCAATAGCTTCTACGCCGCCGGCAGCGCCCAGCAGATGGCCAATCATGGATTTGTTGGAGCTGATGCACAGTTCATAAGCATGCTCGCCAAATACCTTCTTGAAGGCAATGGTTTCGCCCAGGTCATTACGATGGGTAGAAGTACCATGAGCATTGATATAGTCAACCTCTTCCGGTTTTACGCCAGCGTCAGCAACTGCTGCAGCGATGCAGGCAGCCGGAGTTTCGCCGGTCGGGTCCGGAGCGGTGATGTGGTATGCATCGCAGTTCATAGCAAAGCCGGCCAGCTCAGCATAGATGTGTGCGCCACGAGCTTTAGCATGCTCCAGCTCTTCAAGAACCAGAACACCTGCGCCTTCACCCATTACAAAGCCGTCACGCTTTTTGTCAAACGGGCAGGAAGCTGCTTCCGGGTTTTCGTTGTTGGTGGACAGAGCCTTCATGTTAGCAAAGCCTGCGATAGCAATCGGAGAAACTGCAGCTTCGGTGCCGCCTGCCAGCATTACGTCAGCATCACCGTATTGAATGGTGCGCAGAGCGTCGCCGATGCAGTTGGTGCCGGTAGCGCAAGCAGTTACGATAGCAGTGTTAGGACCCTTCAGGCCGGTTGCAATAGCAATCTGGCCAGCGGACATGTTCGGAATCTCCATCGGGATGAAGAACGGGCTAATTTTGGAAGGACCTTTGGAACCCAGCTTCAGGGATTGCTCCAGGAAGGTGTGGATGCCGCCGATACCGCTGCCAACGCAAACGCCGCAACGCAGGGGATTTTCCTTGCTCATATCCAGCTTAGCGTCTTCGATTGCCAGCTTAGCAGCAGCAACTGCAAAGTGGGTTACACGGTCCATACGCTTGCCTTCTTTTTTATCAATGAACGCAGTGTAATCAAAATCCTTAACCTCACCGGCAATCTTTACTGTGAAATCAGTAGTATCAAACTGAGTGATAGGGCCGATACCGGATTTACCGGCAACCAGGTTATTCCAGAAGGTATCTTTGCCGATACCGATAGGAGTTACAGGGCCAACGCCAGTTACTACAACTCTTCTTTTACTCAAAATAGTTCACCTCGTACTTAAATTTTTGCAACTTCTTCTTTTATGCGCCTGAAAATTTCTTTTACAGGCAGGATTTCTTTAATCTTCCACATATTGGCACCGGTGAAGACCAGGCCGGTTTCCACATCACCCTGCTGTGCACGTGTCAGCGCTCTGATGATACAGAAGCTGTGCGTGCAGTGCTTCAGGCACAAATCACAGGTAGTGGGTTTGGGAGCTCTATTTTCTAAAGACAACTGTGCAAAGGGATTGCGGATAGCGCGGCCCTTATAACCAACAGGACTGTCGATCTGCACAACATCTTCTTTAGTCATTTTTAAATAAAATTCTTTTAAAGCAGGTGCGCCGTTGGATTCCTCGCTGGCAGCAAATCTGCTGCCCATCTGCACACCGCTTGCGCCAAGCTTTAAGAGCTCAGCAACATCACTGCCGCAAACAGCACCGCCAGCGGCAATAACAGGTATATTAACGGATTTAACAATCTCCGGAAGTATCTCTTTAATAGATTGCTGAGTTCCTAAGTGACCACCTGCTTCGGTGCCTTCGACAACGATAGCAGAAGCTCCCAGCTTCTCAGAAATCTTAGCCAGTTTAACAGAAGAAACAATAGGTACTACTTCGACACCATATTTACGTCCGACGGCAAAAATATCTCTTGAAAAACCGGCGCCGGCTACGATTAAATCTATTTTCTCTTGTGCAGCGGTAGTAATCAGACCTAAAAATTCCCTAGCTGCAAACATAGCATTAATACCAATAATGCCCTTGCCGCCGGTCAGTTTTCTTGCCAGACGTATTTCTGTACGCAGCTCATCAAAGCTCATGCCAGACGCTGCGATAAGGCCAATACCGCCTTCTTTAGCTACAGCAGCTGCCAAACGGGCTGTGGACAGCCTGATAGCCATGCCTCCTTGTACAATCGGTACTTCAGCAACAAGCTTACCGATTTTCAGCACTGGTAGTTTCAACAAATATCCCCCATTTCAGGACTAGAATAGCTTGTGCCAGGGAACCCACAAGGGGTTCCCTAAACATAAGCAGGTAAAGCATTATTTTTCTTCATCCAGCAGTTTAACAGCGTCAGCTACAGTGCGGATTTTTTCAGCTTTTTCATCAGGGATTTCAACACCGAATTCCTCTTCGAAAGCCATGATCAGCTCAACGATATCGAGGGAGTCAGCGCCGAGATCATCGATGAAAGCGGATTCCATCTTTACTTCGTCAGCGTCAACGCTCAGTTGTTCAACAGTGATGTCTCTTACTTTTTCGAAAGTGCTCATTACGATTCACCTCCTTCCAATAGGTAAAGTTGCAGGTCTCCCAAACGGGCCCCCTATTACATTACCATACCACCGTCAACATGTAAAGTCTGTCCGGTAATATAATTGGCGTCATCGCTCACAAGGAAGACAACAGCCTTGGCAATATCAGTAGTTTCACCCAATTTGTGTAAGGGTATAGAAGTCAGCATACCTTCAACAACCTTGTCGGAAAGTACACTTGTCATATCCGTTTTAATAAAGCCGGGAGCAACAGCGTTCACGTTGATGCCGCGAGCCGCAACTTCCTTAGCAACGGATTTGGTAAAGCCGATTACGCCAGCCTTAGCAGCAGCGTAGTTAGCCTGGCCTGCGTTGCCCATGAGGCCAACAACAGAGCTGATGCTGACAATTTTGCCAGCCTTTTGTTTCATCATGTATTTGATAGCAGCCTTGGTGCAGTTGAACACGCCCTTAAGGTTGGTGGTCAGAACTGCGTCCCAATCCTCTTCCTTCATACGCATCAGCAGACCGTCGCGGGTAATGCCTGCGTTGTTTACGAGGATATCAATGCGGCCGAATTCTTTAACAACTTCATCTACCATAGCAGTAGCAGCTTCGTTGGAGGAAATGTCTGCCTGTACTACGAAAGCCTTGCGGCCCATAGCTTCGATTTCTGCAGCAACCTCTTTAGCAGCAGCTTCACTGCCTGCGTAGTTTACAACAACGTCAGCACCTTCAGCAGCGAGAGCCAGTGCGATTGCACGGCCGATACCACGGGATGCGCCAGTTACGAGAGCTTTTTTACCTTCTAACTTCATTGTAAGTTCTCCTTATCCTTCAATTCATCATCTGTCCTTTAGGCTTCACAAATACATACTGCATGTACGTTTAGGGGAATTGCGAAGCTGACAGTTTAGCCTGGTGAATTATTTATTCAGCTCAGCTAAGGTTTTTTCCAGGCTGGCAGCGTCTTCAACATTGAGAGCCATCATGCCTTTAGCAATCTTCTTGGTGAAGCCGGTCAGAACCTTGCCCGGGCCAAC
>OQVZ01000365.1_pt1 | contig 17335 bp, 14 predicted proteins | sample 1691571 | NCBI WGS metagenome assembly OQVZ01 (sample SAMN03418261, study PRJEB22391) | human gut metagenome | biome: human-gut; feature: organic feature; material: feces | host: Homo sapiens | place: Tanzania | collected 2013-01
TATCAATAAATTGTTTCGGATTGTCTTCTGTGCTCATCGGCCAGAAACGACTTCCTACTCCACCAGCCATGATTACCAGGTGATTTCTATCTTGAGTCATATTATTAAAAGTTTTAGATATGCAAAGATAAATATTTTTTATCATTTCTTAAAATAAAAATGAGCAATATTTATCAGTATATACAAATAGAAAAAGGAGCTGTTACATAAAGATATGTAAAAGCTCCTTTCGTATGCAATTTTACCTTGATTATGCCAAGGTGATGAGGTTCTCTTCGTTCTTTACCTTGCCCTCCTTGAAGAGCCAGCCAATACCGAGGTAAACTTCTTCACTGCTGATGTTAGCAGCCTTTGCGATTTCCTGAACGCTCAGTGCCTTGCCTGCTGCAGCCAGTGCCTGATAAACATCACCAGCGCGGAAGCCTACGCTTTCTGCGTCCACATTCAAAACTACTTCAGCCTTCTTTGTTGCACAACGCTTTGTAGTAGTCTTAGTTGCTGTAGTCTTTGTAGCTGTCTTCTTTACAGCTACCTTCTTTTCTGTTGCTTTCTTTTCTGCCATAATCTAATAAAAACATTAATAAAGTCCCTTACGTTCAACACGCTTAGGTTTACTTTGTTTACAAAATTAGTTAAATATTTTTCAAAAGCAACGTCTTTATACGAAAAAAGTCCGGAAATCCGGACTTTTTCTTAATATTTTTCACATTTATTGATTTATATCAACGTATATTGTGATCAAAATGATTACTCAGCTTTCAAATCTACCTTCAACTGAAGTTCGTCGAGCTGCTTCTGATCGATAGCAGAAGGAGCATCGAGCATCACGTCGCGTCCGCTGTTGTTCTTCGGGAATGCGATGCAGTCGCGGATAGAGTCGAGACCTGCCATGATAGACACAAAGCGGTCGAGACCGAATGCGAGACCAGCGTGAGGTGGTGCTCCGTACTTGAAGGCATTGATGAGGAAGCCGAACTGTGCCATGGCGCGCTCCTCTGTGAAACCGAGGATGCCGAACATCTTCTCCTGCAGCTTGCTGTCGTGGATACGGAGGCTACCGCCGCCTACCTCGATACCGTTGCAAACAAAGTCGTATGCCTTAGCGCGTACCTGCTCAGGATGCTCGTCGAGCAATGGGATATCGTCCGGGTTTGGCATTGTGAACGGATGGTGAGTAGCCATAAGGCGCTGCTCCTCGTCGCTCCACTCGAAGAGAGGGAAGTCGATAATCCACAAGCACTCGAACTTGTTCTTGTCGCGCAGACCGAGACGGTCGCCCATCTCAAGACGCAAAGAGCAGAGCTGAACGCGTGTCTTGTTGGCGTTGTCGCCAGAAAGGATAAGAACGAGGTCGCCATCCTTGGCGCCGGTTGTCTCCTTAACCTTTGCGAGCACCTCTGGTGTGTAGAACTTGTCTACAGACGACTTCACTGTGCCGTCAGCGTTAAACTTGATGTAAACCAAGCCCTTTGCGCCTACCTGCGGACGCTTTACGAAATCTGTAAGCTGATCGAGCTGCTTGCGTGTGTAGTCAGCGCAACCAGGTACGCAGATACCGCCAATATACTCAGCCTCGTTGAATACAGAGAATGTGCCTGTGCCCTTCAATACGTCCATGAGCTCTACGAACTCCATACCGAAACGCAAGTCGGGCTTGTCGCTACCAAAACGGCGCATAGCCTCGTGCCATGTCATCTGCTGCAGCTTAGCCGGCAACTCAACGCCGCGTACTTCCTTGAACAGATGGCGAGCCATATCCTCAAAGAGGTTGATAACGTCGTCCTGGTCAACGAAAGACATCTCGCAGTCGATCTGAGTAAACTCAGGCTGACGGTCTGCACGCAAATCCTCGTCGCGGAAACACTTTGCAATCTGGAAGTAGCGGTCGAAACCACTGATCATGAGCAACTGCTTCAGAGTCTGCGGGCTCTGCGGGAGAGCGTAGAACTGTCCGGGGTTCATGCGTGAAGGCACAACGAAGTCGCGTGCACCCTCTGGTGTAGAACCGATGAGGATAGGTGTCTCCACCTCGATGAAGTTCTGCGCATCGAGGAAGTTGCGGATGAGGATAGTCATGCGGTGACGCAGTTCGAGATTTTTGCGAACTGTCGGACGGCGCAAGTCGAGGTAGCGATACTTCATACGGATATCGTCGCCGCCGTCGGTGTTGTCCTCGATAGTGAACGGAGGTGTAACACTCTCCGAGAGGATATTCAACTCCTTAGCGATAATCTCGATATCGCCAGTAGGCAGATTTGCATTCTTGCTCTCACGCTCGTTTACTACGCCAGTCACCTGCACGCAGAACTCACGTCCGAGCTTGCCTGCACGTGCGCAAAGGTCGCTGTCGTCAGAGTCGTTGAAGACGAGCTGTGTGATACCATAGCGGTCGCGGAGGTCAACGAATGTCATACCACCCATCTTGCGAGTGCGCTGTACCCATCCGGCAAGAGTCACGGTCTTGCCACAATCAGAGAGACGAAGCTCTCCGCATGTATTCGTTCTATACATTATATTATATGTTTTTTAGTTTTTCCTTCAATAACTATGCAAAGTTATAGTGTTTGCTTGAAATAGCCAAATTACTTGGCAAGAAATGTCATTACAGCCTTCATCACCTGCTGTCGCGAACGCACATTATTGATGCACTCCATCGGGAAACCCATGATAAACGCCTTGTGGTCGGCGCCATCGTAAGCCACAGCAGCATCGGTGCCGTCGGCATAGCGCATAGCGCAGAACGCCGGTGCAAGCGGATTAATGATATCTACCGACTGTGCTGCGTAATGACGGTCGTTAGGTCGGCGGATGATGTCGAAGTTGATGCCGAGTCCGTTCACAAGATTCGTAGAGATATTCTTGTTCTGTCCGCCTAATCCTACTTTAAACACATTGGAGAGGAAGCTGCGCTCAGCATCGAGCTGCATATCACTCGCCACATACGCACCGCTTACGAGTACGCGTCCGTTACCACGTACGTAAGTCTCAAGCGCCTTGCGCAGCGACTGCGAGAAGGTCTTGTAGCGCACAAGCGAGTAGCCGTCGTCTTTCTGCAATCCGAACATCAAGTCGACGATGCGATAATCGGAAAGTTTCACAAAGCCGTTCTCTACAGCCTCAACCGACGACGCTACGACATTGTATGCACCCGACGCCGCGATGTCCGCAACGTGGCAAACCGACTCGTTCTGTTGTCTTCCCATAAAGAAATTGCCTGCAAGTTCGTCCTCGCAATAGCCTAAAGCGCCAGGACCTTCGCTGCCTGCACGCGAGCGGTCGAAGTCGATTTGTCTGCCTACCCAGCCTGCGTTCATGCCGAGCGAAACACCCATATCTGCATCGAGGTCGAAGCCTTGGCGTGTGCCGTCGTCAACAACCGCCGGACCTGCAAGACGCGTAAAGCCGTCCACAACAAGCACATCGCGTGCTCCTGCCTGACCGCTTATGCAAGCAGCAAGCGTGTTAGTCGGGAAACTCTCGCCTCCGCGGTTCACTGCCGTGACACGGAACTGATAAACCACGTTCGGCTTAGGCGTGAACGTGAACGATGTGCCTGTAACGCTGCGTCCGTTGTCGAAACCGCCCTTGCCCTCTGCTATATATATATTATATGTAGTAGGCACGGCGCTTGCCTCCAACGGATCGTTCATTGGCAACCACGAGAGCTGCAACTGATTGTTGGCAGTTCTCTGTATGCGGAAGTTGCTTACGGGCAAAGGCTGCACAACGCACGCAAGCGAGTGATTGCCGTTGACATAACGCAGTATGGTCTTATAGAGCGAACGTGCGAGAGTGAAGCGGAAGTTCGGGTCTAATGCGCGGCGCATATCAGCGAAGTTCTGATGCGACAGCGTTTCAATAATCGCCGACGGCACTTCCGGCTTGCGAGTCTCGCTGTAGTTGCGGTCCCACAGATAGCGGCGTGTCCATTTGCCGTAGGTAGCTGCAAGGTCGTGCTGCACACCGGTAAGGAGCATATTGGCGAAGTCATGCGAAATCTGTCGCGACACGCCGGCAGCAAGACGTCCGTCATTGAAGTTGGTGGTGCATATAGCCAGCGAACCGACAATAGAATCATGTACATGTGTGGCTCCGGCGTCGCTATGCACCGCAAGACTAAGCTCGAAGGGCACGTTCTTTCCTTCGCGAGTCGGCACGTATACCGACCCGCCTGCAAGCCAGTTGAGCATATTCGAGCGTGTATTGATGTCGTCGGCATAGTCGTCGGTGCCGTTCTTGCTACTATAAACCGAGTAAGGAGCACCCGCCCATTGCGCACTATATCGCGCACCTTCAAGGCAGCGCGGCATGCCGCTTGTCGATCCGCCACGCTGTATGTTGCCCATACCGCCGCCGAAACGCACGGCATCTGTCGTTACAACGCCTTTCTCCGTAGACGAGTTGGTAACGATTACACGGTTGGCGGTGCTGTTGCCTGCATCAAAGTCGAACGTGCCGAGATAAACCCACGTTCCGCCGCCCATCTGCTGGTTTACGCGGAACAAAGTGCGCTCACCCTTGTGCACGACGATGTATTGCGCATCGCTTACGCTCTTGGCTACAGTCTGATAGCTCACGTATACTGCGTAGCGACCCGACTGCTGTATGGTTGGCTGATACGCCGCCCACGACTCGTTGCTTTTCTTCGTTGTGCGCACCATGCGTGCTGTGCCCTGCTCGAACGGATTCTCGCCGTCGCGATACATACCGCGATGGAAAGCGAAGCCACGTTCTTCGGTAGTGCGCCATTTCTCGCGACCGTCATCCTCAACATATCCGTTCTTACCGTCGTTGTCCACTATCACCTCATTGCGTTGCCAATCGCGCTCGCGCGGAGTGTAGACCACAGCGCCGGCGTTCTCGAGCATCGGAATGAGATAAGGCACAACGATAGTCTGTGTAAAGAGGTCTTCGTTGGTGCAGAAAAGGTTTGGACGCTGCCACTTCCAGCGTCTCTTCTTTTGGTCAAAATAGATGCCGTGCGACTGCCAAAGAGAAATGTGACGGTCGAAAAGTCCGTGTGACACGAAGTTGGGCTGCGACTCGTTCATCACCCACGGAGCACCGTCATAGTTGATGCGTCCCCATCCTGCAGGTGCGCTGCCGCTGCGCAGCTTTGCACCAGGTACGAGTTGCTCTATAGGCATACCAGCCGTGTTGATGCGCAGCTGATAGCGATTGTAAGGTTTTGGCAAAGCCTTGGCAAGACGTTTATAATAATAGCCCACGCTTTTCTCCGTAAAGTTCTGCGTGGCAAAGCCTGTGCTCACATTCAGCGTGAGCACACGACGAGCATCGTCTACGCTGTACGACTCCATATACGGCTGTACGGCGTAGACGACATTCTTTGCTCGTGTGGCGAGCACATAGTTCTTAAGACGAGTATCCAGCTGAGCCGCCGACAGCGTCTTGTGCGACCCTGCCGTAGCAGGAAGCGCCATCAGAGCGGCTGCGAACACCAAAACCGACAATAATCTGTTTCTCATATTAGTCAAGTTCACCGACGGTGAACAATTCAGGGTTCTTTCCCTTGAAATCTTTGAAATAAGTCTTTATGCGCTTCATGTCCGCATCCACATCGCCCGTAGGCACAATCATCTGCGTACACTCTATCAACTTGCGTTCGAAGTCGAGACCGTAGAGCAGGATAGGCAGTTCGGCTTTCAATGCGATGAAATAGAAGCCCTTCTTCCAGTTAGGGTTAAGCGAGCGTGTGCCTTCCGGCGTAACGCAAAGCTTGAAGTTTGGCTCGCGACGCGCAGCCTCTGCCATAGCGTCGGTCATGCTTGTATGCTTCGAACGGTTAACGGGTATACCACCGAGATGGCGGAACCATACGCCAAGCGGCCAGAAGAACCACTCCTTCTTCATGAGGAAGTTAGCCTTAATGCCCTCAGCACGCGAGTAGAGAAGTCCGATAATAAAGTCCCAGTTGCTGGTATGTGGAGCAAGACAGAGTATATACTTTTCGGGGTGGTCCACTTCTATATGAGTGGTCCACCCCATGCGCTTATACAACAGTGTCTTGCAAATGCGTTGCAAAAAACTCATTGTGTTTGTTTATGTTTATATTTGATTTAAAATTTCGATTAGCCGAGGTTAACCACCTGGTCAACAATCTCAGACACCTGCTTGTTGAAGCTGTTCACAAGATCCTTGTAGAAGAGCTTCGGCGCAAGGCCCGGCTCCTGGTGCGACACGCGGCGCACATAGTCGTTGTGTATAACAAGGATAGAAGCGAGCAATGCGTTCACATCCTCCTCTGTTGTCTTTGAACTGTACATTGAAGCAGCTACTGCCTCTGAGAAAAGTTCGCTACAAACATAGTTGATATTGCGTTTCAGGTTTCTTTTGTTTGCCATAACAAATTAAAATGATTATTGATTAAAAGATTAAATTAACACGCCAAAGATAGGAAAAAAAATAATATGCGACAAGTATTCTTTATAAAAAACTTCAAATAGTTCGTTTTCTTTTAGTTTTTTTCGGTATGTCACAGAAAAAGTGTATTTTTGCAGTGCAAAAAAAGTATCTATTTATACATTACATATTTTAATTATTTAAATTCACATGGAAATTAGTGCATTGCAGATTGCAAGAGCTGCTTATCAGCCCAAATTGCCTAAGGCTCTCCAGGGTCCGGTTAAGGCCGTAGAGGGTGAGGCAACACAGTCAGTAGGTAACCAGGAAGAGATCAAGGCGTTGTTCCCGAACACATACGGAATGCCTGTTATCACTTTTGAGGCTGGCGAGAAGACAGAGTTTCCTGCATTCAACGTAGGCGTTATCCTTTCAGGAGGTCAGGCTCCTGGTGGTCACAACGTAATTTCAGGATTGTTTGACGGTATTAAATCATTGAATCCAGAGAACAAGCTCTATGGTTTCATCCTCGGCCCTGGCGGCTTGGTTGACCACAACTACATCGAGATCACATCAGAGCTTATGGATCAGTACCGCAACACTGGCGGTTTCGACATCATCGGTTCAGGTCGTACAAAGCTCGAGAAGGAAGAGCAGTTTGAGAAGGGCATCGAGATTCTGCGCGAGCTCGGCATCAAGGCTCTCGTAATCATCGGTGGCGACGACTCTAACACCAACGCATGTGTACTCGCTGAGTACTATGCAGCTAAGAAGTACGGCGTTCAGGTTATCGGCTGCCCGAAGACCATCGACGGCGACTTGAAGAACGAGCAGATCGAGACTTCTTTCGGTTTCGACACAGCTTGCAAGACATACTCAGAGCTTATCGGCAACATCCAGCGCGACTGTAACTCAGCACGCAAGTACTGGCACTTCATCAAGCTCATGGGCCGTTCGGCTTCTCACATCGCTCTTGAGTGCGCACTGCAGACACAGCCTAACGTATGCCTCATCTCTGAGGAGATTGAGACTAAGGAGATGTCGCTCGACGACGTTGTAACATACATCGCTAAGATTGTTGCTGACCGCGCTGCTGACGGCAACAACTTCGGTACTGTACTCATCCCGGAGGGTCTCATCGAGTTCATCCCGGCTATCAAGAAGCTCATCGCTGAGCTCAACGAGGTGCTCACCGACCCGACAACTGGCGAGTCACGCGAGTTCACAAACGCAGAGGAGCAGATCGACTTCGTTAAGAACTCTATCGCTAAGGACAACCTCGCTGTTCTCGAGTCGCTTCCTGAGGACGTAGCTCGTCAGCTCTGCCTCGACCGCGACCCACACGGCAACGTTCAGGTATCGCTCATCGAGACTGAGAAGCTTCTCTCTCGCATGGTAGCTACTAAGCTCGAGGCTTGGAAGGAAGAGGGCAAGTTCAACGGTCACTTCTCTGCTCAGCACCACTTCTTCGGCTACGAGGGACGTTGCGCAGCTCCGTCTAACTACGACGCTGACTACTGCTACTCACTCGGCTTCAACGCTTCACGCCTCATCAGCAACGGCAAGACTGGCTACATGTCTGTCATCAAGAACACAACAGCGCCTGCAGAGCAGTGGATCGCAGGTGGTGTGCCTATCACAATGATGATGAACATCGAGCGTCGTAACGGTGCTAACAAGCCGGTTATCCGCAAGGCTCTCGTTGAGCTCGATGGTGCTCCTTACAAGTTCCTCGCTGCTCATCGCGAGGAGTGGGCTAAGAACGACTGCTACGTCTACCCGGGTCCGGTTCAGTACTGGGGTCCGGCAGAGGTATGCGACCAGACTACAAAGACTCTGATGCTTGAGCAGGCAAAGTAAACCTCTGCTTGTTCAAAACTAAAGAATTAATACAGAAAGAGCAGAGTGACAATGGTCATTCTGCTCTTCTTTTTTATGTAAAAATATGGAAGCAAACAAACGCACATACAAACCACGCAAACGACGCTCCACGACCAAGCAAAAGCGCCGCTCAAGCCTCTCCGCCCTACTCTCTCGCAACCCGCGTGCCGTATGGTGGACAAGTTCTGCTATATGCGTATGCGTGTATATGTGGGCTTTCTACTCCTACTTCGTCAGTCCTACCGGATTTCGATGGCGTGCGCTCTTCGGCGACACCAACTATCCCGCCGGCTACGAGATTCACGGCATCGACATCTCCCATTATCAAGGCACCATCGACTGGGACAAGCTGCGCGACAGCAATATTGAGGGCTATCCGCTGCGCTTCGTCATGATAAAGTCGACCGAGGGTTCGTCGCGCACCGACAACAAGTTCAAGGAGAACTTCCGTCAGGCTCGCGAACACGGACTGATTCGCGGAGCCTATCACTTCTGGAGCAACAAATCGTCGGCTCGCGACCAGGCTTACTTCTTCCTGAAACAAGTGCGACTGGAGAACGGCGACCTTCCGCCTGTGCTCGACGTGGAGCACAAGCCGCAGGACCGCAATGTGGAAGATTTCCAGCGCGACATTCTTACATGGCTGCACATCGTAGAGGACAAATACCACGTGAAGCCTATCATATACACATATTATAAATTTAAGGAGAACTATCTGGACGCGCCCGTATTCGACGACTATCCCTACTGGATAGCGCATTACTATGTAGATAAGGTGGAATACAAGGGCACGTGGCACTTCTGGCAGCACACAGACGCAGGAAAGCTGCCCGGCATAAAGGGATATGTAGACTTCAATATCTTCAACGGTTCGTTCTATGCGCTGAAGAAACTCACAATCGGAAATCAGGACTAACAAAACAACGCGCAAGCCCACTCTTCGTCCGTAACAACGTCGCAGAGCGAGAGTCCGTGCTCCTTAGCAGCCGCTTCTATCATCGGCACGTCAGCCTCGTAGAATCCGCTGAGGATGAGTTGTGCACCTTCCTTCATGTGCGCACGAAACGCCGGCATGTCAGCAATGAGTATATTGCGGTTGATATTAGCAATCACTATATCGAAGCGGTCTTCAACGTTATCAAGAACAGACGCATCACCAAGCAACACATCCATATTCTCAACACCGTTCAGCGCCGCGTTATGCTGGGCATTGTCGGCACTCCACTCGTCGATGTCGTAGCCAAGCACGGGGTCGGCACCAAGGCGTGAGGCGGTTATGCCGAGTATGCCCGTTCCGCATCCGCAGTCGAGCACGCTCTTGCCATGCACGTCCATACCCAGCAGGCGTCGCAATATCATGCGTGTAGTCTGATGCGTGCCCGTACCGAAGGCGTTACGCGCCTCAATGAAGATGCGCATCACGCCGTCGTCGCCAGCGAACATCTCGCGGTCGGTGTGCTTGGCGTCGTATATTACAAGGTTTTCGTTCACGCCAATCGGCTCGAAGCCCTCGTCCTCCCAACCCTGATTCCAGTCCTGGTCGGGCACTTCCTCAACTTCATAACTCACCGACACGCCGTCAGGCATATAGTCGGCGATGGATGCATCGAGCGCCTCCTTGTCATACATTGGGCGCTGCACATAGCCCTGCAATCCTTCGTCTGAATCCTCAAACGCTTCGAAACCAGCCTCACAAGCGGCTGTCGACAATAACTCGCGGGCTACCTGCAACTGCTCAGCCTCGCACACTATCTTGAAATCTGCTACAAAATATTTCATAAAACTATATTTAAAAGGGGCGCTGTTCTTGCATCGGCAAGCCACAGCGCCCTGTTATTATTCATATACTTCTTCAATGTCGAGAGCATCTTCGGCGCCGTCCGCCGAGCTTTCACCGCTCGAACACCCATCGTATCCCTCTGGCAGGTCAAACTTCACGCTCTCGTCATAAGGCAGTGACGGGTCGGCATACACCTTTTTCATATAGTAAGCCCAGATAGGCAGAGCCATCGTCGCACCCTGACCCATGCGCATGGTGTCGAAGTGGATGTCGCGGTCCTCGCCGCCTACCCAGCAACCGCTCACAAGCTGCGGAGTGAAGCCCATGAACCATGCGTCGGCGTTGCGGTTTGTGGTACCGGTCTTGGCACCAATCTCGCCCGTAAAGTGATATCTGAAGCGCAGACGTCCGCCGGTACCGCCGTCTACTACGCCCTTCAGAAGCACAAGCATGCGGTTAGCGCTCTCGGCATTTATCACCTCGTTCAGACGCGGCTGGAAATCGGTTATGACATTGCCCTCGTTGTCCTCGATGCGGCTCACGAACATCGGAGCCGAACGTATGCCCTTATTGGCGAATGTGGTGTAAGCGCTCACCATCTCAGCCACCGATACCTCGCACGGACCGAGACAGAGAGCCATCGAGGGCACTATCTCGGGGTTGTTAATGCCAAAGTCGTGAAGCATAGAAACAAACTGCTGCGGGTTGAGCTTACTCATAAGGTAAGCCGAAATCCAGTTGTTCGACTGCGCCAAGCCCCACTTCAGCGAAACCATCTCGCCGTAGCGCTTGCGGTTGGCATTGCGCGGTGTCCATGTCTGGTTGCCCACTCTGTACGACTGCTGCACGTTAGGAGCCATTGAGCACGGCGTGAATCCGTTCTCCATAGCCAGCGAGTAGAGGAACGGCTTGATTGTAGAGCCAACCTGGCGTCTGCCGCCCGTAACCATGTCGTACATGAAATGAGAATAGTCGAGTCCGCCCACATACGCCTTCACGGCACCCGTCTTAGGGTCCATACTCATGAAGCCGGCACGCAGGAACGACTTCACGTAGCGTATACTGTCGATAGGCATCATCATGGTGTCGATGTCGCCGTGATAGGTGAAGAGTGTCATCTCGGTAGGCGTATGGAAAGAGCGGTGTATTTCCTCCTGGCTTGCGCCTGCCGCCTTCAGTGCACGATAGCGTTCACTCTGAAGCACAGCGCGTTCCATAATCTGGTTAACCTGCTTCTGCGTGAGCGCAGAGGTGAACGGAGCGTTCGGTTTGCCCTTCTGCTCCTTGAAGAACTCGGGTTGCAGGAAGCGTGCTACGTGAGCATACACAGCCTCCTCGGCATATCGCTGCATACGCGAATCGATAGTGGTGTACACCTTCAAGCCGTCGGCGTTGAGGTTGTAAGGCGAACCATCCTTCTTGCGATTCTTGTTGCACCATCCGTAAAGCGGATCGCTTACCCAAGCTATAGAGTCGATGACATACTGGCGCTTGTTCCACACCGGATAGTTGGAACGCTCAGGACGTTCGGCAGACATGTACACACGCAGGAACTCGCGCAAGTAAGGCGCTACGCCATCCTTGTGGTCGGTGCGGTGGAAGTCGAGCGTGAGCGGCGACTCGATGTGCTGCGCATACTCGGCATCGGTGATATATCCCGCCTTGCGCATCTGGTCGAGCACCACGTTGCGACGCTCGCGACAACGGTCGGGATAACGCACGGGATTGAACAGCGACGGGTTCTTGCACAAGCCGATGAGCGTAGCAGCCTCCTCAATATTAAGGTCGCGAGGCTCCTTATTAAAATAGGTGTTGGCCGCAGTCTTTATACCTACAGCGTTATGCAGGAAGTCGAAATAGTTGAGATACAGAGCTATAATCTCCTCTTTGGTGTAGTTGCGCTCGAGCTTCACGGCGATAACCCACTCTATCGGTTTCTGCAGCGCACGCTGCATGGTGCTCTTGGCGGTTTCGGAATAGAGCTGCTTGGCAAGCTGCTGCGTGATGGTAGAACCGCCACCGGCAGAAGCCTGACCGAACAGACCGCGCTTGACGATGGCTCTGCCCAAAGCAATGAAGTCTACGCCCGAATGGTCGTAGAAACGCACATCCTCTGTAGCCACAAGCGCCTGCACCAGGTATGGCGAGATGTCGTTGTATGAAACGCAGATACGGTTCTCGCGATTGAAGTTCCACGTGCCGATAACCTTTCCGTCGGCACTATAGATCTGTGTCGCGAAGCGGTTGATAGGGTTCTGCAAGTCCTCAACAGGCGGCATATATCCGATAAACCCGTTCCATATAGCCGTGAACGCAACAGCCGAACCGAGAATGACGATGGCAAGCAACGTCCATAGTGAGCGTACGAATACTTTTCTCATATTTTTAGTAATGTATTCCTTATTATATTAGTAATAGGACTGAATTATATTAGTAATATCTCTTATATTTTGCAAAGGTAAGGCAAAAAAGTGAGAAAAGCATAAATAATAGTTTTCATTTACGCCATATCTGAAAAATTATAACTACCTTAGCAGACAAATTGTAGACAACCATTAATTCTAAATAATAATGAGACACGATTTTGTAACAATAGCCGACCTGCCAAAGGAGAAGCTAATGTATTTGCTCGAAATGGCAAAGGAGTTCGAAAACCACCCAAACCGCGAATTGCTGAAAGGAAAGGTGGTGGCTACGCTTTTCTTCGAGCCTTCGACTCGTACGCGATTGAGTTTTGAAACCGCAGCGAACCGTCTCGGTGCGCGCGTCATCGGTTTCTCTGACGCCAAGGCGTCAAGCGTAACTAAAGGCGAAACCCTCAAGGACACAATCCTTATGGTGTCAAACTATGCAGACGTAATCGTAATGCGCCACTACGTTGAAGGCGCTGCGCAATACGCCAGCGAAGTGGCTCCCGTTCCTATCGTAAACGCGGGCGACGGCGCACACATGCACCCGTCACAGTGTCTCCTCGATCTTTATTCAATCTACAAAACACAAGGCACTCTCGAAAACCTTAATATCTATCTTGTAGGCGACTTGAAGTACGGACGCACCGTACACTCGCTCATCACCGCCATGCGCCACTTCAACCCTACATTCCACTTCATAGCGCCGAAGGAGCTGGCAATGCCTGAAGAGTACAAAATCTACTGCCGCGAGCATGGCATCCGCTTCGAAGAGCATACCGACTTCAACGAAGACGTTATCGCCGACGCAGACATCCTCTATATGACACGCGTACAGAAGGAGCGCTTCTCAGACCTTATGGAGTACGAGCGCGTGAAGAACGTGTACATCCTGAAACGCCAAATGCTCTGCAAGGCGAAGGAGAACATGAAGATTCTGCACCCGCTGCCACGTGTTAACGAGATTGCGTACGACGTAGACGAGAGTTCGCACGCTTACTACATTCAGCAGGCTGGCAACGGTCTGTTCGCCCGCGAGGCTATATTCTGCTACGTGCTCGGCATCTCTCTCGACGAAGTGCGCAACGACAAGACAATTATTTAGCAATTAATAAACTTAATACAATGAGCAACAAGACAGAAAGACAAGTGGCCGCCATCAAGAACGGCACTGTCATCGACCATATACCGGCAGAGAAGACATATCAGGTTGTGAACCTGCTGCAACTGGAAACACTCGACACACCAGTAACCATCGGCTACAACTATCCGTCGAACAAGATAGGACGCAAAGGCATCATCAAGGTGTCTGACAAGTTCTTCACCGACGAGGAGATCTCGCGTCTCTCGGTCGTAGCGCAGAACGTTGTGCTCAACATCATTCACGACTACGAGGTGGTGGAGAAGAAGACCGTGAAGACTCCCGACGAGCTGCGCGGCATCGTGAAGTGCAACAACCCGAAGTGCATCACCAACAACGAGCCGATGCACACCGTCTTCCACGTCGTGAACAAGGAGAAGGGCATCCTCAAATGCCACTACTGCGACAAGGAACAGTTCATCGAGAAAGTAGAACTCGTTTAATAATACTATAACTAAAATCCTATTAACTATGAAAAGAGATCAAGTTATTTTCGACCTGATTGAGAAAGAACATCAGCGCCAGCTGAAGGGTATAGAACTTATCGCGTCTGAGAACTTCGTAAGCGACGAGGTGATGGAGGCAATGGGCTCTTATCTCACAAACAAGTATGCCGAGGGCTATCCAGGCAAGCGCTACTACGGCGGCTGTCAGGTAGTGGACGAAGTGGAGACACTGGCTATCGAGCGCGTGAAAAAACTCTTCGGTGCTGAGTATGCAAACGTACAGCCGCACTCTGGTGCGCAGGCTAACGCCGCTGTGCTGCTTGCCGTACTGAAGCCTGGCGATACATTCCTCGGACTTAACCTCGCTCACGGCGGACACCTCTCGCACGGTTCGGCTGTGAACACATCGGGTATCCTCTACCATGCCGTAGGCTACGACCTCGACCAGGAGACCGGTCGCGTGAACTACGACCAGATGGAGCAGCTCGCTCTTGAGCACAAACCGAAACTTATCATCGGTGGCGGTTCGGCATACAGCCGCGAGTGGGACTACAAGCGCATGCGCGAGATTGCCGACAAGGTAGGCGCTCTGCTTATGATTGATATGGCTCACCCTGCAGGTCTCATCGCAGCCGGCTTGCTCGACAACCCTGTGAAGTACGCTCACATCGTGACCTCTACCACACACAAGACTCTGCGCGGTCCGCGCGGCGGCATCATCCTTATGGGCAAGGACTTCGAGAATCCGTGGGGTTTGAAGACTCCTAAGGGCGTAACAAAGATGATGAGCCAGCTGCTCAACTCTGCAGTATTCCCCGGACAGCAGGGTGGTCCGTTGGAACATGTCATCGCTGCCAAGGCTGTAGCTTTCGGCGAGGCTCTGCAGCCTGAGTTCAAGGAGTGGGCAAAGCAGGTGAAGAAGAACGCAAGCGTGCTTGCAGACGAGCTCATCAAGCGAGGCTTCACTATCGTGAGCGGCGGCACAGACAACCACTCTATGCTCGTCGACCTCCGTTCAAAGTATCCTGATCTCACCGGCAAGGTGGCTGAGAACGCTCTCGTTGCTGCCGACATCACCGTGAACAAGAATATGGTGCCGTACGACACACGCAGCGCTTTCCAGACGTCTGGCATCCGCCTCGGTACTCCTGCCATCACAACACGTGGCGCTAAGGAAGACCTCATGGTGCTCATTGCAGAACTCATCGAGGAAGTGCTCAACGACCCGGAGAACGAGGAAGTAATCGCTCGCGTTCGCGCTAAGGTGAACGAGACAATGAAGGATTATCCCCTCTTTGCATACTAATTTTATTAGACATTTGTCCGCGCCGACCGATACGCACTTCTGCAACGGTCGGCACATACATGCACCACGAACGGCGCTGATGTACGTAGCGGTCGCCGCGGACAACTAATACCCACGCCCCATGCTACAACTTGTCTCTGTAATATTCATAATAATCATCTCCATCTGCTACATCGCCTACCGCACATACATGGCTATACAGGAAGCAAAAAGCGGATGCTACGGCTGTAAAGGTTGTGCTTTGAAGGAACAAATGATAAAAAACAGCAAGCGAAACAAGCACACGAGTGCGGCTGTTAACGCTGAGAAATGCAGCAATTTCAGAAAAATCGACTCGTAAACTGGAAGATTTCAAGAAAAAACGCATAAAAGCGAAAGTTTTTCAAAAAAAGCAGACAAAACATTTGGCGGTTACAGAAAGAATGACTACCTTTGCACTCGCAATTAAGCAACAAGCCTATTTGGTACCTTGGCCGATCGGTTAGGTAACGGTCTGCAAAACCGTGTAGAGCAGTTCGACTCTGCTAGGTACCTCAAGAAAAGTGAAATGTTCAAACGGGCATTTCACTTTTTTCGTTTACACAAACTTCAACATGTACAACATTCTAAAAACACCAAGAAGAATGAAAAAGCAAGCAAACAAGCGCAAGCCTATACATTATTATATATATAGCATCTTACATTATTATATATATAGCGCAATACTTCTTCTCGCCTCGTGCAACAACCGCACGGCAACCGACAGCAACAACGGCGATGGCGGCGACACAATCGCATTCAAATACGCCGAGCACATAACTGCCGTGCGCCACGACGGATATGTCGACGTAAAACTGAGCAACCCGTGGAAAGCCGGCACTACCCTACACCGCTATGCCCTTATCAACCGCAAGGACTCGGGAAAAGTGACGTCACCTGCAGACGCCACCGCTATATACACACCGATACACAGCGCCGTTGTCTCGACATCGCCCCACTGCCGACTACTTTTCGACCTTGGAGCAGGCAAGACCATAAAGGGAGTGTGCGACTTGCAGTACATAACACAAACCGACATACAGCAACGCGCTGCGAAAGACATAATAGCCGACTGCGGCAACAGTATGTCGCCAACCGTCGAGCGCATCATCACACTCTCGCCCGACGCCATATTCATGTCACCATACGAAGGAGGCGGCTACGCACAGCTCGAGAATACCGGAGCCGCAATCATAGAATGCGCCGACTACATGGAGACATCCGCCCTGGGACGTGCCGAATGGATGCGCTTCTACGGCATGCTCACCGGAAAGGAAAACACAGCCGACTCGCTGTTCGCCACCGTAGAACACAACTACAAAGCCATCGTCAGCGAGAACAAAAAGCAGAAGATACACCCGAAAGTGCTCACAGAGCGCGTCACAAGTGGCGTATGGTACTGCCCTGGCGGAAACAGTTCGATGGCAAAACTGATAAAGGATGCAGGCGGAAACTATATTTTCGCCGACAACAACCAGAGCGGATCGCTGAATCTTTCGCCCGAAATGGTTATCAGCAAAGCAACGGACGCCGACGTATGGCTCTTCATTTATTATGGAAACCGACCGCTAACGCGCAACGAACTGACAGCCGAATACAGCGGATACAAGACAATAAAGGCTTTCAAGGAGGGCAACATCTACGAATGCAACGGAAAAACTTCAACTTATTTCGAAGAAATTTCGTTCCGACCCGACTTTTTGCTCGAGGAACTGACGCACATTCTTTATTCACCGGGCAGCACCCTGCGCTATTACAGACGCATTTCTGAGTAGAAAAACGGTGGAAACAAGCCTAAAAACGGGCTTTTAACCCCGAAAATTCAAGAAAACGCACTTTTACAGCAAAAAAGTTTTGGAAACATTTGGTGGTTACAAGAAAAACGTATACCTTTGCACTCGCAATTGAGAAACAGTGCTCCGGTTAACTTCAACCAGTATGGAAGTTTGGGTGAGTGGCTGAAACCAGTAGTTTGCTAAACTGCCGTACGGGTAA
>OQVZ01000366.1_pt1 | contig 17283 bp, 15 predicted proteins | sample 1691571 | NCBI WGS metagenome assembly OQVZ01 (sample SAMN03418261, study PRJEB22391) | human gut metagenome | biome: human-gut; feature: organic feature; material: feces | host: Homo sapiens | place: Tanzania | collected 2013-01
GAAAGCCACTTGTGGCGTTTTGCAGAAGAAGAGATAGCATTACATATATCGATGCTATAAGTAGGATAGGCGAGGGCTTTTTTGGCGAAGGAAAGGTGAAGGAGTTAATGGTGGATAAGAACGCTTTGGTCGACTTCGAGGCACAAATCCCACATATGACAGCTTTGCCACAGAAGGCATTTGTTGTATGCTATAATGGCACAGGATTGCAAAACGGTTTCGATCAGATTATTCTACTGTCAGAGAAACTGCTTGCAGCTTCAGGAAAGCATGTAGTAGTGATATGCAAGAATAACAGCTGTATAGAGAACTTTGGACATCCAAAATACATCTCCTATGCCGAGCCAACATTCGACACATGGAAAGAGCGCATCTTCGCATGCGTGCTGGATAATTGCGAGAATGACTTTGTATACAATCGCGAGCTTTACAATGCGATAAAAGGTAGAGGCTATATTGACGCCATTTACCATTGTCTGTTTGAAAAAGACAAAGAAGGAGCGCAGCAGTATCTGGCAGAAGCCCGGAAGCTAAGCACCTTCAAGGATACTGTTATCAAGAGTGATGTCAACATGGAACGTCATCAGATAAGTATGCTTGACGTTCGTCCTGAAGACAAGAAACTTCTCGAAAGGTATAATCCTCGCGTCAGCATGTGGATTGACATAATCAAAGAGACAGGAGAAATCTTTGATTGGGAATATTCAATTTTGTCAATTCTATTGGGAAACGAAGCATAAATATATCAACTCTAAAAAATTGCTATCACGACAATAACTGACAAGGTTCTTTCTGTTCCATCGCTACATTGAGCAGCTGAAAGCTCCGTACCTGAAACATGCCGCAGACTTGATGCGCAAGACTGGGCTGCCGGTTGTATATCTTGCCAACGACTATTCTAAGGACGAGGAGCCTGAGCTTAATGTCTCTGCATTTGAGGAATGGGATTATAATGACTATAATAAAAAAAATAAAACAATGGAGAAAAATCAAATGATGGATATGCATGTAGAAATGGGTCTTGACTCAGAAAATGTCATAGACAGCAGTTCGCTCGACCCTCTGTTCGAGGAAGCTGCACGCATAATCGTAACAATGCGGTCGGGCTTTGCCTCGTTGATTCAACGGCGCTTGTCTATCGGCTACGACCGTGCGGTCAGACTTATGGACCAGTTGGAAAAGGCTGGAATCGTGGGCGTGGCACAGGGAAGCAAGCCGCGAGAAGTGAAGATTCAAGATGAGAACTGCTTGGAGAATCTGCTTGTGGCATTGCGCCGAATAACTAAAATCAGTAACATTATGACTAACGAAGAAGCATACAAAGACATAAAAAAGCATGTTGAATAGCACTAATGTCGGTGACGGCGATTACTTCCCTACATTCTGGCAAGAGGACATTCATTGTCGCTTTTCTCATGCTACCATAGCCGCTATGTGTTCACCGCTGTACCTCATTTGGCTCGGATTTACGATGAGCGTCGTGGTGCTAAGTCAAAAACAGAAAGGGCTGGATTCCATGCAAGGAGTCCAGCCCTTTTTGCGTTTATGTGTCGGTAGAAGCAGCCAGTTACAGCTGTCTGCTGAACAAAAACAGATTGATGCCAAAGATAACGGTTGTTACCAAGGCATGGTAACATCATTACAGATACGCGGTAACGATGTTACCTGTGCGCGGTAATGGTGTTCCCTGTGCGTGGTAATGATGTCTCCTGTGCAATAACTTGTAGTAAGCGCTTGCGAATGTAAGCAATAAATTATATCTTTGCACATAGTAATAAGAACAACTATATGGTAAAAAGACAAAGGAAGGGATTCGTGGCGCGATTGTTGTCGCTCGTCGTGGTGGTGCTGATACTGGCTGCGGCGGCGATACTGCGCGACGGCAGAATATTAGGACACGACTTGCGAGAGGCGCATGAGGCGAAGGCGCTGAAGAACGACACGCTGGAGGTGACGCCCGACGGAGCGTTCGTGGTGAACACAAAGCCGCTGGCAAAGGACGTGCAGGGATACGGCGGACCGGTGCCGCTGAAGATACATATAAAGGATGGCAGGGTGGCGGCTGTTGAGGCTGAACCCAACGCCGAGTCGCCCGACTTCTTCAACCGCGCGAAGGAGCTGCTCAACCACTGGCAGAACAAGTCGGTGGACGAGGCGTTGGCGGAGGAGGTGGACGCCGTGTCGGGCGCTACGTTCTCGTCAAGAGCGATAATAGCTAACATGCAGCGCGGACTGGCTTATGCCAAGCAGCACGGTCAGTGGGGTGAGGATGGCTCGGTTGGAGCACTTGGGACAAGTGCACCCCCTATAGTGGGGAGTGTGAGCAACTCGGTTGGTGCACTTGAGACAAGTGCACCCCCTATAGTTGCGCTGATTGTCGTGCTGCTCGGAGCCGTCGTTCCGCTCTTCTACAACAACCGCCGACTGCATCTTGTGCAGCTTGCGGTGAACGTCGTGGTGCTCGGTCTGTGGACTGGCACGTTCGTCTCCTACACGCTCTTCCTGCGAATCTTCGCCGGCGGCGTGAGTCTTTCGGCGATTGGCGCACTTGCCGCTCCGCTGCTTATGCTGATAGTGGCGCTGATATACCCGTTGGTGGGTCGGTCGGGTCACTACTGCGCCAATATCTGTCCGTTCGGATCGGCGCAGGAACTCGCCGGAAAGCTCAGTCGACGCAAGCTGCGCATCACGCCGCGCGTACTGAAACTGCTCTCCGTGCTGCGCAATCTGCTCTGGGGCGTGCTCATGGCGCTGCTGCTCACCGGCACATGCACCGCATGGATCGACTACGAGCTGTTCACGGCGTTCCTCTATTCGTCGGCGTCGGTGTGGGTGATAGTGCTTGCGGCGCTGTTCCTCGTGCTGTCGGTGTGGGTGCCGCGTCCGTACTGCCGCTTCGTGTGCCCAACGGGAGCGCTTATTAAGAGTGTTGAATGAGGAATTGAAGAATTATACAATTAAGAATTATGAATTTACAGAATAAGTCAATCGTTTTAAACGTAGTGCTCGCCATTGCCGTCGTGGTGCTTGGCGTGCGCTTGGTGTCGGGCGCAGAAGACGCCGGCGAGTCGCAAACGCAAGAGCAGGTAGTGCTCAACAATATTGCTACGCGTACCAGCATACGCGACTACGAGGCGCGCCCCGTAGAGAAGGAGAAAGTGGAGAAGATGCTGCGTGCGGCGATGGCTGCACCTACGGCGATGAACAAGCAGCCGTGGCACTTCGTGGTTGTAGACCAGCGCAGCGTGCTCGACAGTCTGGCGGGTGCCAATCCTTATGCGAAGATGCTGCTCAAGGCTCCGCTCGCCATTGTGGTCTGCGGCGATATGGATAAGGTGATAGAAGGCGGCGGACGCGACTTCTGGATTCAGGATGCGTCGGCTGCAACAGAGAATCTCTTGCTTGCGGCTCACGCTATGGGTCTCGGCGCCGTATGGACGGGCGCCTATCCTTCCGAGGAACGCAGCAAGGCGATAAGCGCAACGCTCTCGCTCCCCGACAATCTCGTTCCGCTTAACATGATAGTTATCGGCTATCCGGCGGAGCATCCGCAGCCGAAGGATAAGTTCAAGGAGGAAAACATAACTTTTAAAAGTAAAAAAGTAAAAAGATAAAAAAGTAAAACCAAGCTACAATGAAGAAAATTCTATTCTCTCTCGGCATGTTGCTGCTCACCGTTGCAGCCTACGCCGACGGCACAATCCTGTTCAGTACGGCGAAGGGCAGCATCGATGTTCCGCCTTATCGCATACCCGGCATCACTTGCGGTCACGGCGGACGCCTTGTTGCGAGTGCGGCACGCCTCGTCTGCGGCACCGACCCCGGCTTCGGACGCGTCGACTGCGTGGTGAAACTGAGCTACGACAACGGCAGAACATGGAGCGAGCATGAGATTGACGTGGCTTGTGGCGACACTTCGCTCATCAACGCTCATAAGACTCCGATGGAAGCTGCCTACGGCGACCCGGCTGTCGTGATGGATCGCGAGCGCAACGAGGTGCTCGTCATGGCTGTTGCGGGCTGCACGGTGTACGGCAAGCCCAGCACAAACCGACAGAACCCTAACCTCATCGCCGCAATACGTAGCACCGACGGCGGACGCACTTGGCAGAAGCCGGTTGACCAGACCGAGGATATATACGGCTTGTTCGACAAGGGCAATGTCGTGGACGCCGCCTTCGTCGGCAGTGGCAAGCTGTTCCAGAGTAGAGTGGTGAAGGTGGGCGACTACTATCGCATCTATGCCGCACTCACGGCGCGCCCCAACGGCAACCGCGTGATATATTCAGACGACTTCGGACGCTCATGGCACGCTCTCGGTGGCGCTGCTGCTCTGCCCGTGCCCGGCGGTGACGAACCGAAGTGCGAGGAACTGCCCGACGGTCGTGTGATAATAACCAGCAGAGCGTCGGGCTGCCGACTGCTTAACATCTACACCTACAGTAACACAAAGACCGGCGAAGGCTGCTGGGACAAGCTCGAGAAGGCTACGATGGACGGACTCGCGCTCGCGCCGAGCACCAACCCCACAAACGGCGAGATGCTCATCGTTCCAGCCATGCGCAACAGCGACAGCAAGCCGATGTACGTAGCACTGCAGTCGGTGCCTACGGGCACGGGTCGCAACAACGTGAGCATATTCTATAAAGAACTTGCCTCACCCGACGACATGCGCAACGCGAAAGCCTTCGCCTCAGGCTGGGACGGATGCTATCAGGTGAGCTCTACGGTGTCGATGTACAGCAGTATGGATCTGCAGGCAGACGACCGCATCGCGTTCTTCTACGAGGAGACGCTCACGAAATGGGGCACAAAGCCCAATCCCGTCAGCACAAGTTTCCCGCAAGGCGAGGGTGAACACAACTATGACGGCTGCGAACTCGTGTACAAGTCGTTCGACCTGGAGACGATAACCGACGGAAAGTATTGCGTCAACCGACGCATCAACCGCGGCAAATTCCTGAAAGCCTACTATGAGGACATCGTTGACAGCTTCGTGCTGACAACTGCTCAGAAAAGAAAGGTGAAGGATGTGATAAAGCGCTTGCCTGCCGAGCCTATATCTGCTCAGATGGATGCGATATTGGAAGGCGAAGTGCGATAGAGCAAGAAGAAATGGCTCTATCGCAGAAATAGAATGTAAAAAGTAGCGGAGGTCTCCGGCCTCCGCAGCATGCAACAGTGTAGGTCTTTAAGTTGATAAAGATGTCTATCTGACTTGGTGCTGCGGAGGCCGGAGACCTCCGCTACGTTATTTTGACTACGGCAAGAATGCCGTAGCCTCCTATAGTTTCTCGGGGAGTTCGAACAGGCGTGTGCCGTTGCTACCCTTGATGAGGATGTAGCGGTCGCGGGGCTTTTCAGAAGCAATTGCTTCCTTCACCTCCGCTACGTTCTCAAACTTGCGGAACGCAGCCGGCGTCGTTGTGTGCTCAAACTCCGAGCCAACGAGCCACACTTCTTCGAGCGTCATGCGGCTGAGCTGGTCAACGATGCGCTGATGCTCGTCGTGGCTCACGCTGCCAAGCTCCTTCATGTCGCCGATGATAGCCATCTTGTGGTCGGCATTGATAGCCTCGAAGTTGTTCAGCGCTGCCGCCATACTCGTCGGGTTGGCGTTGTAGGCGTCGACGATGAGGCGGTTGCAGGCTGTCTGCTCAAACTGTGAGCGGTTGTTGCTCGGCGCATAGCCGGTCAGCGCAGCGTCAATCTTGTCTGCCTCCACACCGAAGTAAGTGCCGACGGCGATGGCTGCAAGCATGTTCGTGATGTTGTACGCACCGATAAGGTGGCTGTCAACATGGTGCTGCGCCTTGCCCTCAGCCGCCCACGAGAAGCTGAGCATCGGCTCGCTCTTTACGTCGCTTGCCGCAACGTAAAGTTTTTTATCAGCGGCGTTTAAGCCGTAGCGCACAAGGTTCAGTCCGTCGGCGATGCCGTTGAGATACTGGTTGTCGTTGTCGATGAACACGCAGCGCGGGCGCTTCACCTCGCGTATGGCGTAAGCATCATTCTCGCCGTTGGCAGCCGCGCGCACAAAGTCGTACAGTTCGCCCTTGGTCTTTATCACGCCTTCGAACGAACCGAAGCCCTGCAGATGCGCACGGCCCACGTTTGTGATGAGCGCATAGTCGGGCTCAACGATCTCCACCAGCGTCTTGATATCGCCAGGGTGCGACGCGCCCATCTCCACGACCGCGATGTCGTGTGTGGAGTTCAGGCGCAGCAATGTCTTAGGCACGCCGATGTCGTTGTTGAAGTTGCCCTCGGTGTAGAGCACGTTGTATTTCTGCAGCAACACCGCAGCCGTGAGTTCCTTTGTGGTAGTCTTGCCGTTGGTTCCGGTGATGCCGATGATAGGCGTGCCGAGCGCACGACGGTGATAGCGTGCGAGCTGTTGCAGAGTGTGCAGACAGTTGTCGACGAGAATGAAGCGAGCGTCGCCCTCAACGGCGTACTCCGCTTCGTCGACAACAGCATAAGCGCAGCCCTTCTCAAGCGCAGCCGCAGCAAACTTGTTGCCGTTGAACGAAGCGCCTTTCAAGGCGAAGAACAACGAACCGACGGGGCAGTCGCGACTGTCGGTTGTAACAACGGGGTGTTGCTTAAAGATTTCGTAAAGTTCGGATATTTCCATTTTGCTTTTATTTTTGTCGGCAAGCGTGCTTGGCGCAGCCGAATCTTTCTTTAGAGTCTGTCTCTCTTTCCTCGAAGGTTTACTTCTACTTCCTCAGAGTCTGTTTCTCTTTCCTTGAAGGTTTACTTCTACTTCCTCAGAGTTTACTTCTCTTGTTCCAGTTCGTAGAGCTTCACCCAGTCGATCTCCATCTCGACGGGCAGCTGTTTGGGGTCTGCCTTGCCCACCCACGAGCCTTCAATCTGCATGTCGATGAGCAGATAGAACGGGGTGCCGAACGGATACTGACCTTCGTCTTTAAACTCCTCGATGCGCGGATAGGCGAACGATGTATGTCCGTTGATAGAGAACACGAGCGAGTCGGGCAGAATCTCCACGGCGTAAGTGTTGAAGTCGTCGCGGTTGATAGGCAGCGTTGAGCCGTGAGGCGGATTCTGGTCTTTCTTCAGCGTATGCGTGTAGTAGGTGTGAACCGTCTGATAGGCGATATTGTCGTGGTTGAGGTGCTCCATGATGTCTATCTCGCCGCCGCGCGGCCACTTCACCTCATAGTCGGGCTTCATCCATATAGCCGGCCACACGCCCTGCGCGCAGTCGAAGCGTGCGTGCACCTCCACCTTTCCGTATCTCACGGCGTGCTTGCGCTTGGTGTAGAGTCCGCCGGTGACGAAGCGAGCCGTGTCGGCTTCGAGGTTGGTGTTGAGAGCGCCGCGCAGAACGAGTTTGCCGTCGCGCACGGCGTAGAGCGAGTCGGCGTCCGACATATATTTACGCCAGTCGGGTGCGCCGCGCTTTATCTTTGTCCACGAGCGGTTGTCGAAAGTGGTGCCGTTGAAGTCGTCCTGCCAAACAAGGCGATAGTTGTGGGGTGAGGATGCGAGAGCCGTTGCGCAGAAGAGCAGAGCAGCGAGAGTTGTCTTGAACTTCATATCTTGATTGGTTTTAAAAATGGGGCTAGGCTTTTTAGGCTTTCTGGGTCTTCTAGGTTTTCTAGGCGGACTAGGCTAAGCCTTTATAAGCCTTGCTAAGCCTCTTTAAGTATTTCTGAGTTGCGGCTATTATCAAGCCCTCCCCGACGGGGAGGGTTGGGAGGGGCTTCTTTTTATGTTGCAAAAGTATGCAAATAATCTGTGTGCGCAAAGAGAATGTCTGTATAAATCGTTGCGCGTGTGCGAAATAATCGGTTTTGGGCGTGCGCAGAGCCCAATTTTTTGAGTTAAATATTTGGCAGTTCGGATATTTATTGCGTAATTTGTGGTCGGTTATTAACTAATTATCAAGAGAATATGCAATACACAATAAACGTGCGAGGCCGACTTCTCGACCTCTCGAAGCCCATGGTGATGGGCATACTGAACGCAACGCCCGACTCGTTCTACAGCGGATCGCGCAAGCAGACCGAGGCTGAGATAGCCGATCGCGCCAACCAGATAATCGCCGAAGGCGGACGCATCATCGACGTGGGCGCTTTCTCCACACGCCCCGGCGCCGACGAGGTGAGCCTTGAGGAAGAAACCGAGCGTCTGAAGCGCGCCCTTGAGATAGTGCGCCGCGAGCAGCCCGACGCCATCGTGTCGGTAGACACCTACCGCCCGCTTGTGGCGCGCAGATGCGTGGAGGAGTTCGGCGCCGACATCATCAACGACGTGTCGGAAGGCGGCATAACGGGCATCGTAGGCAAGGAGATACACGAGGAAGGCGACATGTTCGAGACCGTGGCGCAGCTCGGTGTGCCCTACATACTGATGTCGGTGCAGCCGACGCTGGCGAAGATGATGCAGAACTTCGCGGCGGAGGTGCAGCGCCTGCGCGACCTCGGAGCGAAGGACATCATTCTCGACCCCGGCTACGGCTTCGGCAAGACGCTCGAGCAGAACTACGAGATAATGAGCGAGGCGGAGCGCCTGCTTGCGCTTGAGCTGCCCGTGCTTGTAGGCGTGTCGCGCAAGAGCATGATATATCGTCTCGTTGGCGGCGACCCCACGACGGCTCTCAACGGCACCACCGTGCTCCACACCGTGTCGCTGCAGAAAGGCGCCTCGATACTGCGTGTGCACGACGTGAAGGAAGCCTTTGAAACAATTCGAATTGTGCAGCAATTAGGATAGTTTCAAAGGAATTTTGAGTTTTGAATTTTGAGTTTTGAATTATTGCGGTTGCACCGCAATTTTGAATTGCTCAATTTTGAATTCACAACTCAAAACTCACAATCGGCGCAGCCGACAATTCAAAACTCAAAACTCAAAACTCACAATATGTTCGACTTCGGAATAAAAGACATCATCGACATATTTCTTGTCGCCCTGATGCTCTACTACATCTATCGTCTGATGAAGGAGAGCCGTTCGCTCAACGTCTTCATCGGCATCATCGTGTTCGTGCTCGTGTGGCTCTTCGTGAGTCAGGTGCTCGAGATGCGCCTGCTTGGAGCCATCCTCGACAAGCTCGTGTCGGTGGGCGTCATCGGCATCATCGTGCTCTTCCAGGAAGAGATACGCCGCTTCCTCTACTCGCTCGGCGCCCACCAGCGCTTCCGCGCCTTCGCCAATCTGTTCGTAGGCGCAAGCAAGGAGAAGATAGTGGACAAGGAGACCATCATGCCCATCGTCATGGCGTGCATCGACCTCTCGCGCGGCAAGGTGGGAGCGCTCATCGTCATTGAGCGCGGCATACGTCTCGACGACATCGTCGACACCGGCGACGTGATAGACGCACGCATCAATCAGCGACTCATAGAGAACATCTTCTTCAAGAACTCGCCGCTGCACGACGGCGCCATGATAATCGTAGGCAAGCGCATACGCGCCGCCGGCTGCATCCTGCCCGTGTCGCACAACCACGACATACCGAAGGAGCTCGGACTGCGCCACCGCGCCGCGCTCGGCATCTCGCAAGACTCCGACGCCATAGCCATCATCGTGTCCGAAGAGACCGGCGGCATCAGCGTGGCTATCAAGGGCGCGTTCCAGTTGAGGCTCTCGGCAGAGAAACTCGAGAATATTCTCTCGAAGGAAATGAACCTTTAGGCTGAAAAAAGCCACGTTTTCTTCGAATAATCAACGCATTATTCGTAAATTTGCATTTCTTTAGGAGATGTGCATGCCGATGTCTTGCAGCCTGAAAGTGCAGGCTGAGTCATCGTGCACCGAACGCAACCCGATTGGACACCGAACGCAACCCGATCGGACGGCGAACGCAATCCGATTGGACACCGAACGCAATCCGATCGGACGGCGAACGCAATCGGTCGCTCTCCCTTGACTTTTATATACGAAAATGGAAAATAAAGATACAAAAAACGCCTATGTGCGCCAGGTGGCGGAGCAGAAATACGAGTACGGCTTCACTACCGACGTGCATACAGACATAATTGAGAAAGGACTCAACGAGGACATCGTGCGACTCATCTCAAGCAAGAAGGGCGAACCCGACTGGATGCTCGAGTTCCGTCTGCAGGCTTTCCGCCACTGGCAGACGCTGAAGGAGCCGAAGTGGGGCCACGTGCACGTGCCCGAGATCGACTATCAGGCGATTTCGTACTACGCCGACCCGCTCGCAAAGAAGAAGAACGAGAATAAGGAGATAGACCCCGAGCTGATGAAGACATTTGACAAGCTCGGCATACCTCTCGAAGAACGACTCGCACTCAGCGGCGTGGCCGTAGACGCCATCATGGACTCCGTGAGCGTGAAGACGACATTCTCGCAGCACCTCGCCGAGAAAGGCATCATCTTCTGCTCTATAGGCGACGCCATAAAGAACCATCCCGACCTCGTGCGCGAGTACTTGGGAAGCGTGGTGCCCTACCGCGACAACTTCTTCGCAGCGCTCAACAGCGCCGTGTTCTCCGACGGATCGTTCGTCTACATACCCAAGGGCGTGCGCTGCCCGATGGAGCTTAGCTCCTACTTCCGCATCAACGCACGCAACACCGGCCAGTTCGAGCGCACGCTCATCATTGCCGACGACGACGCATATGTGAGCTACCTCGAAGGCTGCACCGCACCGATGCGCGACGAGAACCAGCTGCACGCAGCCATCGTGGAGATCGTCGTGAAGGACAATGCCGAAGTGAAATACTCTACCGTGCAGAACTGGTACCCCGGCGACGAGCATGGCAAGGGCGGCGTGCTCAACCTCGTGACGAAGCGAGGCGACCTGCGCGGCGTCAACTCAAAACTCTCGTGGACGCAGGTGGAGACCGGCTCGGCAATCACATGGAAGTATCCCTCGTGCGTGCTGCGCGGCGACGGTTCGCAGGCGGAGTTCTACTCCGTTGCCGTCACCAACAACTATCAGGAGGCAGACACCGGCACGAAGATGATACACATGGGCAAGAACACCAAGTCGACAATCATATCGAAAGGCATCTCAGCCGGACACAGCCAGAACTCGTACCGCGGACTGGTGCGCGCCACAAGCAACGCCGACAACGCACGCAACTACTCGTCGTGCGACTCGCTGCTGCTCGGTTCCGACTGCGGAGCGCACACCTTCCCATACATGGATATACACAACGACACGGCAGTGGTGGAGCACGAGGCTACGACGTCGAAGATTTCGGAAGACCAGCTCTTCTACTGCAACCAGCGTGGCATACCCACCGAGCAAGCCGTGGGTCTCATCGTGAACGGATACGCCAAGGACGTGCTCAACAAGCTGCCTATGGAGTTCGCCGTAGAGGCGCAGAAGCTGCTCAGCGTGTCGCTTGAGGGAACAGTGGGATAGGATTTTGAATTCAAAACTTAAAACTCAAGATATGTTCCGCAGGATAATTACCGTCACAGCAGTTCTCGCAGTCTGTGCCGCAACAGCCTTCGCAGGCGACGACGACGTGTCGCGCCGCTGGGCGGTGATAGCAGGCATGAACCTCTCGTGCCCGACGACGGCAAGCGTAGAGCGTTCGCCACGCGACGCAGGCAACATCGCAGCGTTCGCCTCGCCACAATGCAACGTGCTGCTCGAATACTATCTGCCGCAGCAGCACTTCTCGCTCGTGGGCGGCTACAACGCCGAGACCGTGCAATGGTTCGGCAGCGAAGTGGACGCCACAATGCAGAACATAGTGGTCGGCGCACGCTACTATCCCCTGAGCAAGCGCTTCGCCCTGCAGCCCTACGCCTCGCTCATGACCAACATCAACGTAGCCGGTCGGCACGTGTGGAGCAGCATGAGCGGATGGAACGCTGACGACAGCTACGAGCGCAACAGCACAATAAGTCTGCCGCGTGTGAGCGTAGCGCCGGCGGTGGGAGTAGACTGCTACATCTTCTCATCGCTCGCGCTCGAGTTCCAGTACGGATTCCCACTCGCCATCGACGGCAAGGCGCACGTAGCTACGACCTGCAACGGCAACCCCGACGTATACAGGCTGCGCTCCAACATGCACCGCCACAACATACAGATAGGCTTGAAGGCGACGTTCCCATTCCGCTTCACTGCAGCCGACGGCAACAGTCTCTTCACGCTCATCGAAATGGCACTCGGCATATACGACCCCGCCGACGAAAAGAAACAAGAAACGAAGAAGGAACGCCGCAGGATGAAGCTCGGACGCGTGCTCGATTCGTATTAATATAAAAACTCAAAACTCGATATGTTAGAAGTAAAAAACCTCCATGCCACTATCGCTGGCAAGGAAATACTAAGAGGCATCAACCTCACTATAAATGATGGCGAGATACACGCCATCATGGGACCGAACGGTTCTGGAAAGTCTACACTCAGCGCTGTGCTCACTGGCAATCCGCTCTACGAAGTGACGGAAGGCGAGGCGTGGTTCAACGGCAAGAACATCCTTGAGATGAAGCCCGAAGACCGTGCGCACGAAGGTCTGTTCCTCTCGTTCCAGTATCCGGTGGAGATACCGGGCGTCTCGATGACCAACTTCCTGAAGGCGGCTGTCAACGAGAAACGCAAGTATCAGGGACAGCCCGAATTGAAGGCGGGCGACTTCCTCAAGCTGATGAACGAGAAGCGCAAGGTCGTGGAACTCGACTCCAAGTTCACACGCCGTTCTGTCAACGAAGGATTCTCGGGCGGCGAGAAGAAGCGCAACGAGATATTCCAGATGGCAATGCTCGAACCGAAGCTCGCCATACTCGACGAGACCGACTCCGGACTCGACGTGGACGCAATGCGCATCGTAGCCGACGGCGTCAACAAGATGCACACGCCGGAGACATCCGCCATCGTCATCACCCACTACGAGCGACTCCTCGACATGATAAAGCCCGACGTCGTACACGTGCTCTACAAAGGACGCATCGTGAAGACCGCCGGACCCGAACTCGCAAAGGAGATTGAACAGCGAGGATACGATTGGATAAAAGCTGAACTTGAAGAAGAATAAAATTCAGAACAATGACTTCAGAACAACAATACATCGACCTCTACCGCGAATGTCGCGAGCAGATCTGCGCCCACAGCGCCGATGTGCTGAACGCCGTGCGCGACGAAGCCTTCAACAGCTTCGAGCGTCTCGGTTTCCCTTCGCGAAAAGTGGAGCGATACAAATATACAACGATAGACAAGCTCTTCGAGCCCAACTACGGACTGAACATCAACCGTCTTGAAGTGGCGGTAGACCCGTACAAGGCGTTCCGCTGCGATGTGCCCAACCTCAGCACTTCGCTCTACTTCATCGTCAACGACCAGTTCCGCCAGTCGCTTCAGCCCAAAGAGAACCTGCCCGAAGGCATCGAAGTGGCGTCGCTTGCGGAGTATGCGAAGGCAAACCCCGAGTTTGTGGCTAAGCACTACGCACGTCTGGCGAAGAGCGACGAAGACGCCGTGACAGCACTCAACACCATGCTGGCGCAGGACGGTCTACTCGTTCACGTGAAGCGCAACGTCGTTGTCGACAAGACCGTGCAGGTTATCAACATCCTGCGCTCGGACGTAGCAATGATGGTGAACCGCCGCGTACTCATCGTGATGGAGGAGGGCGCCAATGCGAAGTTCCTCTTCTGCGACCACGCTGCCGACGACCAGCAGTTCCTCACTACGCAGGTGATTGAGGCGTATGTAGGCGCCAACGCCTCGCTCGACCTCTACTGCATGGAGGAGACTCACTACAAGAACACACGCATCTCGAACGTATACGTAGAGCAGGAGCGCGACTCGCGCTTCAACCACAACGTCATCACGCTGCACAACGGCGTGACGCGCAACCGACTCGACGTGCAGCTCAAGGGCGAGGGCGCAGAGTGCTGGTGCAACGGCTGCGTGATAGCCGACAAGACGCAGCACGTAGACAACAACACGCTGATAGATCACCAGGTGTCGCACTGCACGAGTCACGAACTCTACAAGTACGTGCTCAACGACAAGGCGACGGGAGCCTTCGCAGGCAGAGTGCTCGTGCGTCACGGCGCGCAGCATACCGTGTCGGAGGAGGTGAATCAGAACCTTTGTGCCACGAAGACTGCGCGAATGTACACGCAGCCGATGCTCGAGATATACGCCGACGACGTGAAGTGCTCGCACGGATCGACTGTAGGTCAGCTCAACGATGCGGCTCTGTTCTACATGCGTCAGCGCGGCATCAGCGAGAAGGAGGCAAAGCTGCTCCTCGAGTTCGCATTCATCAACGAGGTGATAGACAAGATACAGCTCGAACCGCTGCGCGACCGCCTGCACTATCTCGTAGAGAAGCGTTTCCGCGGCGAACTGAGCAAGTGTGAGGGCTGCAAGCTCTGCAAGTAATTTCAGTTGAGAGTTGAGAATTATCTCAGTTGAGAATTGAAAGTTGAAAGTTGAGAGTTATTTCAGTTGAGAATTGAGAGTTGAGAGTTATGATTACCTTTTCAGCAATCTCTTTTAGCTACAATAAATAAATCTCATTGCATAATATAAATCTTATTGCATATCATAACTCTCAACTCTCAACTTTCAACTCTCAACTTACAATTCTCACCATCTCACCATTTCAACTTAACAACATCATGTACGATATAAATAAGGTTCGCGCCGATTTCCCAATCCTTTCGCGCACCGTCTACGACCGTCCGCTCGTCTATCTCGACAACGGAGCTACCACGCAGAAGCCGTTGTGCGTGCTCGACGCCATGCGCGAAGAGTATCTCAACGCCAACGCCAATGTGCACCGCGGCGTACACTATCTGTCGCAGCGCGCCACCGACCTGCACGAAGCGGCACGCGAGACCGTGCGCCAGTTTATCAACGCGCCGAAGACAGAAGAGATAATCTTCACGCGCGGCACCACGGAGAGCATCAATCTCGTGGCAGCGTCGTTCTGCGAAGCGTTCATGGCGGAAGGCGATGAGGTGATAGTGTCCGTAATGGAGCACCACTCGAACATCGTTCCCTGGCAGTTGCAGGCAGCGAAACGCGGCATTGCGCTGAAGGTGATTCCGATGGACGACAGCGGAAAGCTCGACATGCAGGCATACGAGCAGCTGTTCTCTGAGAAAACGAAGATTGTTAGTGTGGCTCACGTGAGCAATACGCTCGGAACAGTGAACCCCGTGAAGGAGATTGTGCGCATAGCGCATGAGCACGGCGTGCCGGTGCTCGTAGACGGAGCGCAATCGACGCCCCATTTCGCCATAGACGTGCAGTCAATCGACTGCGACTTCTTCGCCTTCAGCGGACATAAGATATACGGACCGACCGGCATCGGTGTGCTCTACGGCAAGGAAGAATGGCTCGACCGCATGCCGCCCTATCAAGGAGGCGGCGAGATGATAGAAAGCGTGAGCTTCGAGAAGACCACCTTCGAGAAGCTGCCGTTCAAGTTCGAAGCCGGAACGCCCGACTATGTGGCTACGCACGGACTGGCTACGGCGCTCAACTATGTGTCGGCGCTTGGCATGGACAATATCGCCGCACACGAGCGCGAGCTCACCGACTACTGCATGAAGCGCTTGGCGGAGATAGACGGCATGCGCCTCTTCGGAACCACCGAGGGCAAGGACGCTGTGGTGTCGTTCCTCGTGGGCGACATACATCATCTCGACATGGGCACGCTGCTCGACCGACTCGGCATCGCCGTGCGCACCGGTCACCACTGCGCACAGCCCGTTATGGACCGTTTCGGCATACAGGGCACGGTGCGTGCCTCGTTCGGACTCTACAACACGAAGGAAGAAGTGGACGCTCTCGTGGCTGGAGTGAAGCGCGTGAGCCAGATGTTCTGATGCCGCGCAGCGCAGCACGCAGACATCTACGACGCAGAGGCGCCGCATCAGCAGCCTATCCTCTGCACTTCTGCGGTCTATCCTCTGCACTTCAGTACCGCCCACAGCATCCAAGCGCATACGCCGAGATGCACAAGCAGCGAGTCGTACGTAGGGAATACGCACATAACGAAAGCAAACTGCGCATGCAGGTAGCGCAGAGTCTGACCCATAGTCACCTCGCGCTCGAGCACGCTCGAATAATACTGCCGTAACCACTCCATCGGAGCGGTTGCGGCTTTTTTCATGCCGTCGAGTAGGGCAGAAGTCTGCACCTGCTTTGCGTTGATAACACGGATGTCCGACTGCTGGAGTGTGATGTTCTTTTCCATAATCTATATATTATATAAGGTGATACATATTGTTTCTTATCTTCGCTTGCAAAATTAGTGGGCTTTATGGAAATAACATTTCACTTCCTATATTTCTTTGTTAAAGAAATCTTACAATCGCTTTGTAGTTTGTATTATAAAAGCTAACTTTGCAAACGGAAAAGAGTTGCACCCGTAAGCGGGGTTATTGCACATTGAAACAGACAACAATGAAAAAACAGGAAAGTAAGCCACATTTGCTACCCCATTACTATACCGACCTCGTCGAAGCAGGCTGCGACGAAGCCGGCAGAGGCTGTCTTGCCGGCAGCGTATACGCCGCCGCAGTCATTCTGCCGCCCAACTACGACAACGCTCTGCTCAACGACTCGAAGAAGCTCACCGAGAAAGCGCGCCGCACGCTGCGCGACCAGATAGTGCGCGACGCTGTGGCGTGGGCTGTAGGCGTGGTAACGCCCGAGGAGATAGACCGCATAAACATCCTCAACGCCAGCTTCCTCGCCATGCACCGCGCGCTCGACCAGCTCACCGTGCGCCCCGAAGCCATCATCGTCGACGGCAACCGCTTCACTCCCTACCGCGACCTGCCCCACACAACGATAGTGAAAGGCGACGGCAAGTATCAGTCGATAGCCGCAGCGAGCATCCTCGCCAAGACATTCCGCGACGAATACATGGACCGTCTCGCAGAGGAGTATCCCTACTACGACTGGCAGAAGAACAAGGGCTATCCTACAAAGGCGCACCGCGAGGGCATACGCCTGCACGGCACCACGCCTTACCACCGAATGAGCTACAACCTGCTGGGCGGAGGACAACTCGAACTGAAGTTTGAGGAGAGCCCCTCCCAACCCTCCCCGTCGGGGAAGGCTTAGGATTGCTTAGAACAGAACGCCCTCAGCTTAGAAAGACTTAAAAGACTTAAAAGGCTTAGTCAGGCTTAGTCAGGCTTAGAAAGGTTTGGAAAGGCTTAGTCTGGCTTATAAAGGTTCAAAGATTCGCAGCGAGTCTTATACCTTCTGTTCAAAAGTCATCGGCACCGTCCGCCGTCCAATCGGTTTCCGTCCGCCGTCCGATCAGATTCCGTTCGCCGTCCGATCAGATTCCGTTCGCC
>OQVZ01000367.1_pt1 | contig 17278 bp, 36 predicted proteins | sample 1691571 | NCBI WGS metagenome assembly OQVZ01 (sample SAMN03418261, study PRJEB22391) | human gut metagenome | biome: human-gut; feature: organic feature; material: feces | host: Homo sapiens | place: Tanzania | collected 2013-01
CTGGCTGCCGCTGGAGCAATAACAAGAAGCTCTGGTACTGGCACCACGAAGAGCCCGGCAAGCACTGGCGGCGCGGCAACTCCACCATGACCGACATCCGCCGGAAATACGGATCACAGGTATACACCGCTTCCGGCGAGTCCACCAAATACGAAAAGATCGGGGCAACGGCGTAAGCCGTCCCCAACGAGTGAAAGGAGTTCACATCATGAAAAACTTTAAGCTTGCAGACATCGACCGCAACGCGCTTTACACGGTATCCATCATTGACAGCTGGATTGACGACGCGAAGCAACAGCTAATGACCGGCGCCGACCTGGTCAGCTTTGCAAATGCCGCTGCGCACTTGTACGACATCCACGCCGAGAAGGTGGACGCAGAATGAGCTACCACGATCTTCTGAACCAATACGGCCACGAACAACCGCAAGTCGAAACCCGCGTCTACATCTTCGCGCAAGCCCCCCAGAAGCTCACCACGCCCGGCGAAGTCGCGTACCGGGATAAGACCATATCGCAGGACATCAAACGGCTAGAGAAGCTTATAGACGATCTCAAGGACTACCGCCGCGCCCTTGCTTCCCGGTATGCCGAGCTGGAAACCCTGCCTTATACGTACCTTTTGAAGCTCGAGCGCGTCCCGCATTGGAAAGGCCATATCGAGTACGTTATCACACTGACAAAGACGCTTTCCGACGGCACGAAAACGCAGGATCTACGCGAGGTTTTCCCCGGCAAAGACCGCCGCGCCGCTTTTGCCAGAGCCGCAGAGTTACGCCGCCAACGCCCCGGCATCCCTTACGAAGAAGACATCGCCCGCCGCCCGTGGGAATAGAAGAAGCTGCATCCTTGATGGATGCAGCTTTTACTTTATCTCCCCGTACTCCCAAACCCATTATCTCCGCGCTCCGTGTCTTCCAGCGAGCCGACCACTTCCAGCTCCGGAAGGATGCAGGGCAGTATAACAAGCTGCGAGATCTTATCGCCCTTACAGACCTTGTAAGGCTTGCTCCCGTGGTTGTAGAGCTTGACCATGATGCTTCCGGTGTAGCCAACGTCTATAACCCCTTCGCTTGTGATTCCGTGTTTCACGTTCAAACCGCTTTTGCTCTTGAGCAATCCCACGGTGTTTTTCGGCAGCTGGACATGCACGCCGGTATCAAACAGTTCGCTTTCTCCGGGGTAGATGTAAACGTCGTCGTTCGCGGAATACAGGTCTAACCCCGCGTCATATTCATGTGCCCTTGTGGGCATGATCGCCCACGGTTCCAAAACAATTTTCATTTGTCCCACCAATCCTTGATTGTATCGTTCCGTTCAAAAAACGGCTGGAAGAACGGACCGCAGAGCTTCTTGAGGCTCGAATCCAACCGGTGAATTGCATCGTCGGATTCCTTCTTGCCCAGCCATGCCACGCCGTACTCTGCGTCCAGCTGCTCCATTTTGTCCAGAAGTTCCTTTGCCTTCGACGGGCTTTTGAGCATGCCCAGTTCATGCGCCGCCACAAAGAAAAAGTCTGTCACCTTCTGCTTTCCGGCTTCCATACCGGCGGCAAAATAAGCCCTGTTGCTGCTCCGAATACGCTTCGCCAGATCGTTCATTGTACTCATAGCTTTATCCCCCTTTCTCACAAGAAAACAGTTTCATCGGTGACTTGTCCATTGTCTGTGATTTCTACCTCCATTTCGTCAGATAATTTCACGCGGATTTCTGCCCGCTTTGCACGAAATGGCAAAAATGACGAGTTATAGCATTCGCATACAATGTAGTCTCCATCAAAACGGAACGTGTTTTTGTGGCAGTCCTTGTACTCTGCATTCCTATTGCATGTTGAAAGCTTTGCCCATCGCCCCTTCCAGTCCGGGGCTTTGATTTCATAATCAGGATACGCGTCCTGGAATGCTGCATACTTTTCCGGGAATAAAACCTGTAGCTGATGCAAAAACATCGGAACGGTTTTGTCCTGATAATCCCGAATTACGCCGCCCATCATTGATCGTGGGATAAAATCGCAAATCCTCTTGATATTTTCTGGCGTGAGTTTATCGGCGCTTATGTACAGTTTGTTTGTGCTAAAATGCGGGTTATCGCAACGGATTTCTCCGCCGAAATCCTCCAACCATGTATAAGAAACGGTGAGAAAAGCGTCTTCTCCTATGCGTGTAATCAAATTGGTTGATGGATATCGCAATTTCCCATAAGCCGGATTTGTTCTGGCTTCTTTCTGAACCCGTAAAAATGCCTTTGACCGTTTTGTTCCACCATCCACAATTGTGATCTCACCGTTTGGGCATCTGACGCCAAATAATGTTGTTACGCAAAAACATTTTCCATTTTTATAGGCAGAGCATTCCTCGGCGCGGTTGCAGCGGATGTATTCCGCTCTTAACCTACAATCCCTGCTACCATCTCCGTATAAATGCGCGCAAATGCAGTTATCATTCATAGTTGTATCCCCCTTATGTACTTATCGAAATACGTCACAGCCACCGCCATAGCCGCCCACATGTCGGCGGCGAACCCGTAAAAGAAACCGGGGTTCTTCTTTGTACCCTTTCCGAAATTCGGCTCTCCGGGCGCGTAGCGGTCGACGATGGCTTGTCTGATGTTCGCATCCTTCGCCGACGCTCTTCCGCAAAGGTAAAGCTTTTCTTCCCGGCGGAAGATCTTCTGTATCTGGTACCCCTTCCGGTAAAGCTCGGCATATTCCCAGAACCGCCCAATCCAAAAGCAGGTGTCAAACACCTCCTGACCGACTGGCATTCCCATACCGGCAACCATTTCGATTGCCAGGTGCTGATACTCCCGGCAGAGAACGGGGAATATCTCCCCGTTTGAAACTTTACCAACGTCCAGCACCTTCCGGATTTCCTTCCCGTCGTGCTCCACCAGCACATACCCGGATTCCATATTCCCCGGGTCAATCGCCAGAATCGTTCCCATTTGCATTTTCCTTCATCAGTTTTTCAATTTTTACAATAGCCTTCAGTTCCGCATCTACCAGCATCCCAAGCAGGTTCATTTCGTTTCGAATCGAATTACTCAAAGATTCGACCATCTTGAGCTTCACCCATTCATGTTTAAGGCGTCCTGTGATTGTGTCCATATAGTTCTTTAATTCTTCAAGCGTCATTTCGTTTAACTTACTTTCTCCCACGCTACTCCCTCACTTTCCAAAACAATTCGTTGTAAGTGTTATACCGCTTCTGAATGTCCGTGCTTGCAATGTCCGGGTGAAATTTCAGCCACCATTCGTACATCCCGCACGTCTGCATTTCCGGGCAGCCGCACCGATAAACGCAGTTTGGCACGAGCACGTCCGAGATCTCCGGCTGCACCTCATGCAGCGCCGCTTTGAAATCCTCGGCATACGCGCGCGTCTCCGGGTCTGCCTGACTGCATAACCGCTTGCGCATGGAATCGATCAGGGCTTGTACGTTCGCTTCTCCCTCGAAGATCACAGGTGCGTCCTGCGGCAGCTTGTCCCTCGGCGTTCCGGTTCGGTCGGTTCTCTGCGTAGAGATAAAGCACTCCCATTTGTGCCTCGACCAGTGCGTCGCAATCCAGCTCTTAATGCCTTTCCATACCCACGACACCGAGATACGCCGAATCGGCGAGTGTTCGGCAATCAAAATCCGGCGCTTAAAATCTTCGCTCGGCTCATGTCCCAAAGAGCCTTTTCCGGAGGTGGCGCGGCAGGTGTCCACGACCTCCTGCCAGCCGCCCTTGATGTTTGTAATGTGTGTGTTCATCCTCTAATCCTCATCTCTTGTGACGATTTTTCCGCATTTCCTGCATTTATAGGTACATATCCGCGAAACGTCAAAATCGCCGAAGGACAATTTATACCCAATCTCTTTCCAATTGTGTTCCTCACACGGGCATAACCTTTCTTCAAGTTCAGCCACACGGTATTGTAGCCGCACGATCTCAGCTTTCAATTTTGCTCTTCCAAACATTCAAATCTCCTTTCTTCAAAATCTCCGCATTTCTCGCCGGAAAAGCACATCCGTTCCAGTTCTTGTTCAGAAAACCGTTCCGCCTTGTGCTTCAAGCACCGGTATGGGTAGACGTAGTTCTTTCTGTATTCCAGATTCTTGCAAATCAAACAGCAATCGTGCATCAGCTTCCATCCTTTCGCGCTCCCACGAGCAAACCGCAGCCAGCTCATTCCGTCACGCCTCTACTGCAAAAATCGTCTGCATCAACGATAACCGAATAGTCTAGCCCACAGCGCCAACACGTGCCTCCGATGTAGTTGATACAGTCCTTGCAGCGAAGCACCCTAACGTAATCTTTTTTCATCACGTTTTTGAAAATGTTCAGTGCAATTTCCACCTCGTCCGTGTTTTTCACCATTTGCACAAGCTGCGCTTTGCTCATTTTGCACAGATCATTCAGCATATTCTCGAAGTCACCCATTGTCTGCGTACTCCTTCCCGCTTGTCCGGTCATCATTTGGCATAGTGGTAACGCTTATCCACGGCTGGACATACGGTTTACACTTATCAGCCGCCATCCAAACCCAGTGGTCGTCTCTCCAAATCAAAAACGCGCTATTCTGCGGGTATACTGCGTATACCCAGAAAACGCCGCCGGATAAAAGCTCAATCTGAAACATTGTCGTTCCCTCCATCCATCTTCGCGCTGCAGAACGGACAGTAGGACATGCCTCGCATATCGAGTTTGGCGAATGTTCCTTTATCCGTCTTAAATGCGAAATCTGTACAACAATTTGAACATTCTGTGTATGGATTGCCGGTTACGGTATGGTGCAAAATCCACCGCCCATACACCACCTCAGCAACATCGGCGGCGGGCATATCTTGCAGCATATTTGCTGCATCCTCATACGCCTCGGCGTAAATACCAGATTCACCGCCGAGTTCTTCAAACGATTCGCTCATTTCTGCTGCTTCCTTTTTCATCAGTTTGATTGCTGTGTCGCGCTGGATATAATCAGTCATAAGCCATATACTCCCTTACGATTCTGTTTTGCATTTCCGGGCTAAAAGCGTAAAGCGGCGTGCATCTACTCAGGATCTTTGCTTTCAAAAGCCGCTCCGCCTGTCGTTTGGTCAGCCGCCGCTCTCGCTTCTTCGGCGGCAGCTCGCCTTTTGCCGCTGCAATGGCGGTCGGGTTGTGTTTATGTTGACCCATATGCCCACCTCCAGAGTAAGTATGCTGCCAATACGGCATAATGGATGGTCTGATCGAGCCAGTACGATATCTTGTGGTATCTCGCTTTCAGCGCATCAACAGTCGCATGCGAAAAGAACAAAACCCCGAGGCTTCGACCCCACCCAAAAGCTACCCAGAAAGGGATGACGTAAAGAAAACAGTGTACAAACAGGTGATACCAGTTCTCGCCTTTCGTCCTGGCGATAAAATCGCTCTGTAAACAATAGTCTCCGATCAGGTGGCATGCAACAAGTTTAGCTATCATCCTAGCCATCGCTCGTCCTCCTGTTCCATGCGTCAATTGCACTTTTTTGTGTCCGTGCATTTATCCCAGTTTGCGCAAAACAGCCGCGACACTGAGCATAAAAACGTGTTATGGCAGTTCCTGCGTTGGCGCATCGTATCGTCCGGACGATGACTTCGCGTTCGCCGCAGAACGGGCACGGTTTCAGTTCATCCATCCTTCTTGCCCTCCTACGGCTTGACGTCCACGTTTACCGGGAACTCGGTGTGGAATTCGATCAGATAGTGGTACGGGTCTGCGTGGGTGCCGGTGATGTCCTCGACTACGTAGAGCGTGTAATCGTTGAGGTAAATGTAATTCTTCTTGTACTCGGTTGCACCGACCTTGCACGTTACGACCAGCTCCGAAGAGGAGTTGTTGCTGATGGACATATAGCCCTCGGCGTAGAGGATGATCTTGTCGGTTCTGGCGTTGTATACCGTGATTCGGCGCTCACAGCTGAAATTGTCAGCGGCAACGTTCATGTTGTGGTTTACCTTGTCCGCTTCGTGGCAGCCGGTAAGTGCGCAAGCTAACACGACCGCCGCTAGAAGTAAAGCAATTCGTTTTTTCATGTTTCAGTGTCTCCTTTCTTGGTATGTAAGCTTACATACCAACGCTGGCTCCTTCCTCCGGCGCTTCCGGCAAGCCGCGCCATTCCCAGCAGTTATTTTCCTCGCATTTCTGGCACGGACAATCCGAGGCTCTTTGGCAGTGCTGGCAATCATCTTTCATCGGGTCTCGCAAATGGCAAAAAGTGTCGTTCTTGCACATTTCGCATTCCTGCATCGTTTTCGCGTATTCCCGCAGCGCATCCCTCTCGGCTTCTGCCTCCGCCTGCTTTCTCTGGGCGAGGGCAATCACCATGTCCTTCCACTCGATTTCCTTGCGAAGCGATTCAATCGCGCTCGCTTGCCCATCCGGAAGTATCACATTCTTGGCGGTCAGGCGCTCGATCATGGTGATAGCTTCATCCGCCAGCCGCTCCGTGCAACGCACATACTTCCTTTGTGGACAAAGCCCGCAGCCCTTGTCCTTATGCGTCGCGCAGATACGCAGCGCCTGTATAATTTCCTTGTCTGTCATAGCGTCACATTTCCCCTCCTATTTTCCGTTTCCCTCTTGCCGCCCTGCGGCAGTTCCTCGCCCCGCCGCTCGTCATCTGGCTTATGTCGATGATCTCGGCGCGCCAGCCGTAGCTTTTCAGCCTTTCTCCCTTCACGGCGTTCCAAGCCTCGCAGGACGCGCTGCAACCGGCTTTCCGGTTGGGGCAGTCCTTCGCGCACGGTCCGAAATTACTCATGTCTTCCTCCTGACCTGCACCGTCACTTCCGCCTCCCAGCACTCCGGCGCACGGATAACGATCTTCTTGTCTCTGCCTTCTTCCGGGTCTTCCCTCACGATGATGTAAAACGTCATGTTCTTGTTTTTCTGCGGGTATTTCTTCGCCCGGATAGGCTTTCCTAGCTCCGGCATCAGCCGGGGATAGAGCCCGGAAATGATATCCGGAATGACGATCCAAGTATTCATGCTCCATCCTCCATCATCTGCCGGATTGCTGCCAGCTGCACATCGGACAGCTCGTCCCCGTGGTGCTGTACGTTGTATCCCGGCTTCTTGGCAGGCGTGGCTTTCTCGTCACGGCTCCGCTCCCAGTTCCGGACAGCTGCTTTCCAGTCCTTCATCTTCGACTTCCCGACCATCCAGCCCTTCGAGCTGTAAAAGTCGACAAAGCGTGATGCGTCGACGTTGTTTTCTCGTTCTTGGCAATAATCCGCCACTTCCTCGACGCTCGGGGGCGTGAAGCGCGCCGCGCGCGCGTCTAACCCTGGATTCGTATTCGGATTAGGATTCGGATTAGGATTCGGATTAAGGCCGCAGTCCGCCGCATCTTGCGGCAACTCGCCGCAGCTCGCCGCAGAATTCCGCGAACCGTCGCAAGTGTCCGCATTTTCCGGTCCGGGGAACTTCGGTTTGCATTCTCGGATTCTCTGATGTCTCGCCCAGCTTGGGAACAAAAAGTAGGGCTTCCCGCCTACCGTGTAGAGGGCAACGCAGCCTTTTGCCGCCAGCGCGTGGAGCGCAGACTCAATATCCTTTGCAGTAACCCGTTCCCGAAACGGGAAAACGTGGCCTTTTATGTATGCAGGGCGGGCGTCTCCCCGCCCTGCATCGTCCGCTTGCGTGATCAATCCAACCCAAAGCCGAAACTCAAAGTCCGTCAAAGACGCGATCCGCTCCGAATCACATAAGCTTTCTTTGATGATTCTGTTCGGCATATCTCAGCCCCCCTAGAACGGAAGGTCCGAATCGTCGTCCATCATCGTAAACCCGCCGGGGTTTTCCGGGTTCTGCGGTTCGGTGTTTCGCTTGCCTTCGCCGAAGTAAACACGGTTCGCCACGACCTCAGCAGACCGGCGCTTGTTGCCGTCCTTGTCCTTCCAGTCTCTGAGCTGCAACCTACCATCTACGACAGCCATGCTGCCTTTGAAGAAGTATCCGCTTACAAAATCAGCGGTTCCCTTCCACGCGACGCAGTCAATGAAATCCGTCTCTTTCTCTCCGCCCTCCGGCGTGAAGTCGCGGTCAACGGCCAGCGTAAAGGATGCAACGGACGTTCCGCCCTGCGTCTTTCTCAACTCCGGGTCCCGCGTGAGCCTGCCCATAATAACAATGTGGTTCAGCATTTGCCGTCCTCCGTATCCGCCGCATTCTCTTCCGGAGCGCCAAAAATGACTTTCAAAACATCGTCGAAACGATACGAGGTCATCTTCTTATACGATTCAGCGAGCATATCGAGCGTCAGGCACTTCTTCGCCAATTCCTCATACTTTTCCGTACTCAGTTTTACATAGGATTCCATAATTACGTTCCTTTCTTATAAATCAGTTTCGTTTCCTCCCAATCGGGATATTTCATCTTGAGATACCATTTGATGTACGCTTTCATGTGCTTTCGCTTTTCCGTCTGGTCAAAGTCGTTGTGGCACTTATCGCAAAGCGTCACAATGTTCTCTTCGATTCCAAGCCCGCCCTGCGAGCGTGGGATGAAATGACACCACGGATTGCCGGGGCGAAGGCAGACGATGCAGTGCCCGCCGTCGCGCTCCCAGACGGCCTTCTTGACCTTCTCAGGTATCTTCGTTGCCTTCGTTTCCTTTCTCATCCTGCCTCCATTCCAGCGCCATACGCTCGAGTTCTTCCGGCGGGAGCGTCTCAATGCCCTGCTGTTTGCAGTCCTCAACAACCAGATCAATGAGCCGCGCCATCTGCTTTGTGTCGTAGGTGCTTGAGCCGTAGTAGCAAATGACGTTCGTGCAGAACGGAATGTTTGACGACATAATCTTCGTACACCATCCAAGACCGCGAGATTCCCAGCCTTCCCGAAATCGCTTGACCGCTGTGTCCGGAATGCAGATCGTATCGGAGTTATCGCCAACGTCCGGGATATAGTGCCGATAAATTTCCTCCGGCGGCGCGCCCACCTTGACCGAAAGCTTATTGCAAAGCACCCAGAGATACCGGTTTGCATCCAGACTCCGCTTCTGGCGAAATTCCTTGATCGTGACCGTGTACTTCTTCTGCGGGTCCATCTCCCCGGCTACCATCTGGGCTTGTCCGGGCAGCTCCGGCCGGAGCTTCAGCCAACTCCCCGCTGCATCCATGCTCCACGAAGCTTCAACGACATTCAGCTCTCTCAACCGGAATGACCCCCTTTCTAAGACACTTCGCAAGATACCGAAGCCGTGGCAGATACTCCCCTTCTATCCATTCCCGATCATACGGTATCGGATGATATGACAACCTATCGTCCTCAATCTCCCGAAACCAGTTTCTGTAGTCTTCCGGTTCCAGATGGTACGCCACGATACGCAGCGCCTTTTTCGCCGCGAACATTTCAACCTGTGCTTGCATCCAGTACGCGCGGGACACCTTGAAGGATTCTCCTTTGTGCGTCTTTGCTTCCGATATTTCCTGCGCGTCCTCGCCATCTAGATTCACCCGAAGCTGAAGCCGCCGAATCTTGATCTGCCTGTCCATCTTTCGGATGCCGATATGCTCCAGAATCCTGTGTTCGTAGGCGCTTCCGGTCTCCATTTCCAGCGTCGAAAAGTGGTCACGGTTCACGCCGAGTTTTTGCAGCCAAAAGCCTTGGAACGTCTTTGTGTCCCATCTTCCCATGATCGCCGCCGTATCCGACGCGCCGAACCATCCGCTTCTGTCGTGATCGTGAATCATAAGCGTTTCAGCGTATTTTCCAGATACTGAATGTTACCGAACGAGGCCATCAGCTGATCGAACTTCTTCTGATTCAGCCCAAGCCCCGAGAGGATATAGCTCATATCCGCCCCGTTTTGCAGCTTCAAAGTAATCAGCTGTTCGATTCTCTGCTTGATTGCCATAATGCTGTGCTGGGAAAGGTCATCGTCTGCACGTTCCGTGTCCTTGTCGTTCAGCCAGAGCTTGAAGCCAAGCCCCGTGTGAATTGCCACGCCCTTCACAAAAGCTCTCGCGTGAGCGTTGGAAATCCGAAGCTGATTCAACGTGTCATCGTAAACCACTAAGGAGCCGTTCATCAGCGGCATATCCATTCGGAATGTCTTATCGTCGATGTGGATTTCAACGGAGACAAAATAGCACCCCGTCGTTCTGCCATTCTTGTCATGGACTTCCTTTGACTGGAATAAGTACCCACCAGTCTCATTTTTCAGCGGCACAAAGTAGACCTCATTCGCCCCGTTTTCGTGCAGCAGCATCTTGCACTTTGCCCACGGAAGATATGGAACTTCAATCGGCTTTCCGCTGTCATCCTTCGCCTTCCGCTTGTCGCAGAACGGCAAAACGTCGATCTGTACAAGCTCGTTAAATCCTTTCAGCATATTACCCTCCTTCTCAGCCGGGGCAAAACGTCTTCTTCTGATACCCCAGCTGCTCCAAAATCCATCTTGTTCCCATCGTCTCTACCAGATCGCAAATGACATGATTGCCCGGGTCGAAGTTCTCAGAATCACACACGAAAACATTTCCTTCGTTCCCGGCGTAGTATTCTTCGCCTTCGTAGATCTCAGCGCCGAACCGGTCAAACATACATTGCGCTTGCTGCTTATCTTTCATTTTGCTTCATGCTCACCTCCACGCTTCTGTAAACACCGTCCAGAACACAATATCGCGGTATGTGACTTTCTGCTCCTGCGGCGCTTCTGGCGGATTCGCGCATGTGTAGCGGAACCACTCCCGCCATCTGTTGCACATGCAATTCTCCCCGCGCCCCTTCGTGCAGCACTCACAAGGATGCTCCATATCATGCCCCCGTCAGTATCGCGCCGACGAAGAAGCACGCCGCCGCTCCTCCAAGCGTGACCGCCGCCCGGAACAGGCCGAAGCCCAGCATAACCGCCGTACCGCCAAGCAGCATACACGCCACAGAGAAGCAGGCCGTTTCCGCAATCTTCATCAGGCTCTTTTGCCGCTTGCGAAGCCGGACGATCTCGTCCCACCTTTCGCCGAGCTCGCGCTCCCGTGCCGCCCTGTGGTTTAACTCCGTGATAATCTCAACGTCGCTCATTTTCTCATCCTCCTTAAATAATCTTCCTTGCCGAGTGGGGCTTTTCTGTTTGCTGCATAGCCTTTGCGTCTCTGAGCCCTTCGCAGCCCTTCCGCCGCTACGCATTGCTGAGCTTTACATTGCCTTTGCCGTGCCGATCAATGCACATCTTTGCCCTTGCCTGTCGAAGCAAAGCGCGCGTTACTACGCCGTTGCCAATCCTTGCTTTACTTCGCCCTTGCCACGCGATCTTTGCGATACTTCGCCTCTGCTGCGCTTCTCCTAGCTATTCCCTAGCATAGCCCTGCCTTGCTTTTCCGTCGCAAACATAGCATCCCATGCCGCCGCGAAGCCCGGCTGTGCTTTGCCTTTGCGAAGCACATCAAATCTCTACTGTGCCTTTGCCACGAATTGCATACCAAAGCCTTTGCGTACCCAGCATTGCCCTACCAAGCCTTTACTTCGCTACGCAGCTCCAAGTCATGCCCTCGCTACGCTTTGCCACACAATGCTGTTGCCGTTCGATGCCTGTCCTCGCCGCTCGCCGCCATGCCTCTCCCTCGCGAAACTATGCGGTTCCACGCCTATCCGTTGCATTTCGTTGCCACTCCGCGCTATGCCATTGCTTTGCTATGCCGATCACGGCCGTTCCTGGCCCCGCCCTCGCATTTACTCCAGCACTTCGTACGCGAACCGTCCCTTGCCGGAGTTCCGCCACTGGCCGATGCCTCTGAGCCGTCCGTAATCCAGCCATTCCATGACGATATCCTTGTGTGCCTTTTCGTCCAGCATCGTAATTTCAAACTCGATCGTGCTGCCCGCTGGAATCTCCTCCGAGTTCGCAAGCGCCACACGCTCGCCCTGCGGGGTCGGTGCTCTCAAAGGCCGCTGGCATTCACCGATCTCACCGTTCGTCTGAATCGGGATGTGCCGCGGCTCGACGAAAATCAAACCGTCGATGATCTTCTTGTAAGCTTTCAAGCTCGAGCTCTTCGTGCTCTTGACTCTTGTCAGCATACCGCATGCGTCCTTGAAAAAGCCCTTGATCTGGTAGTCATACAGACCCGGGCCCCCGTTCGCGCGGGGGAACACCGTCATTCCCTTGTCTGCCACAACGTCCGCGCCCAAAGCCGCGATCTCGTCTTCGATGGTAGAAGCGTCCGGCGCTTTCGACGCGATGAAATCCCGCGCCACGTTCTCATTGCTCGGCCACGTGCCAAGCACAGGTTCTAAAAATGTTAATCTGACTTTCATTTGTTTCAATCCTCCTAATTTTTTACGGCTGATGCCGTTTTCTACGTTCTTTCCTCTGCGCCTCCCACTGATCAAGCACAGAGATGATAATCGGTCTGAGCTTCCGGGCGCTCGCCCGTCCGTTTAGTACATTGCTGATGTGGCTCTGCGTCACGTTGCAGCAGTCTGCAAGATCGGCCTGCGTCATGTTCAGGTCGTGCAGTCTTGCCTTCACGTAAGCGCCAAAGCTCCGTCTCCCCAATCTATCGCCTCCCTTACCACGGGTAACAGATCATTTCCCGCACCTCCGTAATCGGCACGCCCAGACAGCGCATAAGCCGGAGCGCCTGTGGGAAATACTTTGTCGGGCTTTTGTAAAGCTTCAGAAGTGTGGGCTTGCTCATGCCCGCGTACTCGCACGCCTTCTTGGTGTTTACCCCCTGCGCCTTGATTTCGCCCTGAATTCTTGCGGACAGGCTGTAATCAAGCGTCCGCTTCACTGCTGCTTTCGGCATGTTCTTCACCTCCCGCAAAAAGTTCCTCGACTTTCACCTTGTACAGCCGTGCAAGCTTTTTGTGATGCTTCCTTGCAATACGTATCTTCCCTGTCTCCCATAGGTGTACTGCGGACTGGTCGACGTTCATTTTTTTTGCGACCTCATCCTGCGTAAGCCCTGCTTTTAGCCGGAGTTCTTTTAACCTCAATCTCTCGCCTCCTCCGAGTCTCATAAATATGAGTAATAATGATTGACAACCCTTCAGGAGCGGTGTTACAATGAAATTGTTCAGAAAACATTGTTTTTTGCCGCTCTCCGAGGGGCTGCTTTGCTGTGCCTTTCGGGTACGCTCATATAATAACTCATATTTAATTACTTTGCAATAGGAAAAAGTAATAATAAATTACTTTTATCAACTTGCACAGTTTCAGGAGGGTATTTTTGTGTTCTACGACAATTTCAAAAAGCTGTGCGAAGCAAACAACGAGAAACCAACGCCGGTTGCGCAAAAGCTCGGCTGCACTTCTTCAAATGTTGCCTTATGGAAGAAGGGGTCCGTCCCACGCCCGGCGGTTTTGCAGAAGATTGCTGATTACTTTGGTGTCAGCACGCAATATCTTCTTTTTGGCGACGCAGAAAATAAAAATCCCCCCGTCCCGGAGGACGAGAGGAAGTTAAACGAGGATCTTATTTCGCGTCTGGTTTCTTTGACACCCGAAGAGATGCAGAAGGTTGACGCTTTTGTGCAAGGGCTCTTAGCAAATCGTTGAGTTGTCGCTTTTCGTTGTAAGATAGACGCTCTATGTATTTGGCTGCTTCTTCGCGTGTCATCGGCGGTCTCCTTTCTTCGCGGCGTATTGATATTTTAGAACAGGTGTTCGTAAAATACAATATGCAAGATTCCACAAATTTCATATTCAATTTTCTACACGGAAATTTTGAATAAGTACAAATTATCGGACAGGGAGTGTGCTATATGAAGAAAAAGCGAAGTGTCCTGCTTCGCCCGGTCGCATGGATAGCAACCGTCGCACTAATTTATTGCATGGGAATGATTTCGAAACTGGTCTGTAATCTCGGGGTATGGGCAGTCAACGAATTTAGCCATCTCTCAATTGGCATGGTAATTTTGCTGGTCATTCTTTTCGGAAGTATCTACATCAGTATTTATTTCTACTCTGCCGTCTTACTTCCGCAGTTGCTTGTCTTTGTGTCAGATTTTATTTATCCATCAAATCACGCTTTTCGATATTACTTTGCTGGTGTTCTTGAGATAATCATCTGCGCAATTGCTGTGTTTGGCGGGATTCGTGGTTGGATTGTTCAATCCGGCAGTACAAGTATGTTCTGGTTTTACGCTGCTTACGTTCATTTCATTTTAGAAATGATAGTAATGATGCTTCATGGACGTTCAGCATCAGAAGGACGCCACGAGACAACAGCCGGCGGTTCTCAGTAATGCTGCCCCGCCGCCGAGCCACCGAGCGGCGGGGACTTTGTTTGCCAAGCAGTAGTGGGAGCCGCCTGTAATTCCAGAATATACCGTTCTATATGGGCATGTCGAGACACAATGTCCACTTATCGCGCACATCAGCATAGGTTTTGTCCATTAAAACATATGGGGGAATGTGTTTTGGTTAAAAAGTTGTGGGAAATCTGCCGTGACGCGAAAGATGCCGCACACGTTACGAACCAGCATATTGCGGACGAAACAGGCTTGGCTTTGAATACGGTTTCGCAGTATCTTCGCGGAGATACCAAGCACCCGTCTGTCTACACTGTCGGACCGATTTGCCGTGCGTGCAGCATCGATCTGAACGCCTATTTTAAGATTAAAATACCGAGCGAAAAGAACCCAGAAGATTGCAGCGCCTGTCAGGAGCTTGCACACGCAAAACAGATGCAGCGAATCTATGAACGCGGGCTTCACACGCGTTCCGTGATTATTATGGGGCTGTGCGTCATTCTGGCGCTGACTCTGGTTGCACTAATTATTGACCTTTGCAGTCCAACCGTCGGCTGAGTTCGCGCATAGGAGAATCATATGAAGAAAATCAGCGTTCCCGAAGCCAAGCAGCTTCCGTCCGGCGCGTATCGCTGCCGGGTAAAGGTAGACGGGAAAACATATTCTTTTACAGCTGCAAAAAAATCAGATGCCGAGCAGGAAGCGCGTGACTTCAAGCTCGGCTATCTTTCCGCGCCGGAGGAAAAAACGCTACTTACCGTCTCCGGCGCGATCGATCTCTATCTGGCCGCAAACGAAAAGTCGATTTCTCCGTCCACAAAGCGCGGCTATAAAACCATTCAAAATAACCGCCTGCAATCTTTAATGTCCATGCCCGTCTCGAGCCTTACAGACGCGCTCTGCCAGCGCGCCATAAATCTTGAAACCGTATCCCCGAAATCCGTAAAAAACGCGTGGGCGCTCGTCTCTGCCGCCGTGAAGCATCAGACGGGAAAAACATTCACCGTGTATCTCCCAAAACTTACGCAAGAGGAACACCCGTTCTTGCAGCCGGAACAAATCCAGACGTTTCTTTCTGCCATTGAAGGCGAACCTTGCGAAATCCCCGCCCTTCTCGGGCTCCACTCTCTCCGACGCTCCGAGATCATGGGCTTGAAGTGGAGCAGTGTCGATCTGAAAAGCGGCCTTCTGTACATCCGTGGTTCGACCGTCTACGATGAAGACAACAAGATCGTCAATAAGCCGGACAATAAAAATAAGACCTCCCGGCGCACGATACCGATTATGATACCGCGCCTGAAAGATCTTCTTTCCTCCGCGCCTCATGATTCCGAATTCGTTGTCACCTGTAACCCCAATACCATCTGGGCGCAGGTCAACCGCATCTGCGCCGCCAACGGCCTTCCGAAAATCGGCACGCATGGCCTACGCCATTCCTTCTGTTCTCTCGCCTATCATCTTGGCGTATCTGAAAAGGTCGCCATGAAAATCGGCGGCTGGGCAGACTATCAGACTATGCGGAAAATTTACACGCACGTTGCCGATTCCGACATCGCCGCCTCTGTAAAATCCATCTCCGATTTCTTCGCCCCGAAGCCCTGAGTTTCGTGACCCTGCTTTCAAAAGTGACACAAAAAGTGACACGAAATTAAAAGCGCATTGAAAACACTGTATTTTTGAGCGAATATGTATGGGTTCAAGTCCCGCCTCGCGCACCAATAAATGGAAGCCCGCAATCAACTGAGATTGCGGGTTTTTCCTTGTATATCAATGGTTTCCGGGTTTTTGAGAGGTAAAAGAACACATACAATAGTAAGCGTTCTTTTACAAAAATATCACAAATAGCGACACGAAAAGTGACACGAAAAGTGACACGAAATTCAGAACTTCAGAGTGAAGAAATCAGCGTCACCAATGATGAATTTAGTTTGTGCTGTTTTTCTTCTTCGCAATGCAATGATAATACGCCGCAATCTTCTCCTCCGGCTCTCCCGCGTCCTTGTCAAACAAAAACGCCTGCGCCATATCCGCGTAAAATTCCGGCTTATCCACGCCATGCTTTCGCGCTACCATGCAGTAGTCCGACCGCATCATGTTCACCGCAGCATACCAGATGCAAGCAGGCAGATATACGCCCATTTCCTTCGCCATCGCGCTTGTCTCTGCCATCGTCCACTGTGCGCCTTTCGTTCCGTCGCTGTTTTCCATATGCTCTACCCAGCAAATGGCATCTTCCTTCGTGAACGATTCATGCAGTTCCAGCTTTTCCAGCGCCCGAATGGTCTTCGCATAAAGCCGGACTTCCTCCACATTGCCGGTCGTTGCCGGTCTTTCCATCAGCTCCTGCAATCTCTCATGCAGTTTTTTTATGTACTCCATCATACCGCCTCCTTTATGTATCTGTAAAGCTTGTCAACATCGTTCTGGTCAAATGTCAGCTCCCCGATAAACGGGATAGAGACAGGAAGCCGCTGCTCAAACTTCGGTCTCGCCGCATTGTAAAGCCGGTCAATGTTGATGTTCCCCGCCTCGTCCATGACCCCCATCATCTGCACAACCGGGTGCTCCCGCAGCGCAAGGATTCGTTCTTTTCCGCCGTCCATCATAAGCGCCATCGCGATACCGGCTCCGATCCCCTTCCCGGTCGGAAGATGTGGAAGAATCTCCGTGTCAACAAAACGCACGATGCCGCGCATTGCCTGATCAATTGTAACCATATGCCCCTCCTGAGACGTTGGGGCGGCGCTTGCCGCCCCTTTGTACGTTAGGTCGTCGTGCTGGTCGTCGGTGCCGTCCAGCTGTTATACCGCTGCATAGGCTCTGGGCAGACGTTGCCGATGGGAATGACGGTCTTCGTCATGGCCGAGAGCGCCGCGATCTCATTCTGCATGCAGCTGATATTCGCCGTGGTCTGCGCATTGATCACGCGCTGCTGACAGAGCTGCTCTTCGATCGAGCGCATTCTGCCGTCCGTGTACTGGTACAGCTCGAGCATTTTCTTGTCGGTGTAAGCGTTCGCGTCGCGCAGCTTCACTTCCGTCTCCAGCTCTGCGATTCGTGCGGACTGACCAGCCTC
>OQVZ01000370.1_pt1 | contig 17202 bp, 10 predicted proteins | sample 1691571 | NCBI WGS metagenome assembly OQVZ01 (sample SAMN03418261, study PRJEB22391) | human gut metagenome | biome: human-gut; feature: organic feature; material: feces | host: Homo sapiens | place: Tanzania | collected 2013-01
AGCGTCTCGCCCTTCTTGAGGAAGCTAAGACATTGCCTATGGGCGCTGTCTATGACTACTTCAACTTGAAGAACAACATCCCTGTAGGCGAGGAGTATATCGCAGACGTAGAGAAATATGAGGCTGAGGTCCTCTCAAAGAGAAACTAAGCCTATGGACATCATCATCGGATTAATCATCATAGCAGTTGGAGCATTTTGCCAGTCCAGCTGCTATGTTCCCATCAACAAGATCAAGGATTGGAGCTGGGAATCCTACTGGATCATACAAGGTGTCTTCGCTTGGCTCATCTTGCCATTCTTCGGTGCCTTGTTGGCAGTACCGGAAGGACACAGTTTCTTCGAACTATTTGATGGATACGGATTCAATGTGGCAATGACCATGCTCTTCGGTGTGCTATGGGGCGTGGGCGGATTGACCTTCGGTCTCTCCATGCGCTACCTCGGTGTAGCCCTCGGACAGAGCATTGCCTTGGGAACCTGCGCTGGCTTGGGCACCATCATGGGTCCTGTCTTGCTCAACATCTTCTTCCCTGAGATGAACGCTTTGGCAGCTTTGACTTTCAGCGTTATCCTCGGCGTGGTCGTTACCTTGGTGGGCATCGCCATCATCGGTGTGGCTGGCAGCATGAAGGCTGCTTCTCTCTCTGAAGAAGAGAAAAAGGCGGCAGTCAAGGACTTCAACTTCCCTAAGGGTCTCGCCATCGCACTGTTGGCTGGTTTCATGAGCGGTTGCTTCAACGTAGGTCTTGCCTTCGGAGCTGACATCAACTTCGGTTCGCTCACACCTGATATGTACAAAACCTTACCAGCCACCTTCTTGGTGACATTGGGCGGTTTCGTCACCAATGCCATCTACTGTTTCTACCAGAACAGCAAGAATCACACTTGGGGCGACTACCAGAAGAAGGAAGTATGGGGCAACAACCTGGTGTTCTGCGCCTTGGCAGGAGCCTTGTGGTACAGCCAGTTCTTCGGTTTGTCATTGGGCAAGGGTTTCCTTACAGAATCTCCTACTCTCATGACCTTGTCATTCTGCATTCTGATGGCGCTCAACGTAGTATTCTCGAATGTATGGGGCATCATTCTAAAGGAATGGAAGGGCTGCTCCAAGAAGACTATTGGTGTATTAATCATCGGCATCATCGTCTTGATCATCTCAAGTTTCTTGCCACAACTTATATAACAAAAAAGAGGACCCCGAGTATTTCACAATGCTCGGGGTCTTTTCACTAAACTTAATTATCTAAACCAAAAATTCTTATAGAAAACAATCTTTAAAACTAATAACTTATATTTTATCTATAAATCTATTTATCTTGGTAAATTGAAAGCCTTGGTCATCTCTGCCATTTCCTCCTGGCTCATACCATCAGGCTCAAATCCCATACACTTGGAATCAATGTAGATTTTGGCGCTCTTAGAGAGTACGTCAATCTGGTCGAAGGCATCCATCACATCCAAGCCCTTGGCAAAGACGCCATGCTTCTCCCACATCACTACATCATAATCCTCCAACTCCTTCAAGGTCTCCTCAGCAAGCTTCAAGCTGCCAGGCAACTGATAAGGAACGATGCCCAGACCGAGTGGACAGAATGCCTTGGTCTCAGGAATCATACTCCAGAGCAGGTTGCTCAATACATCCTTGCCCATGAACTTCTTGTTGTGGCTCATGGCGATGAGCTCGATAGGATGAGTATGAACGGTAGCCTTGTAGTTGGAACCCTTTTCGATGAGACGGGCATGAACGCTCAAGTGGCTAGGCAACTCAGATGTTGGCATCACGGCGTTATCTGCGATGATCACATAGCTGGCGCAATCGTCCAAGATGCGGATGATAGAACCATTCTCCATAGGCCAGCGAGCCAAGTCGCGCATGCGCTTGCCTGTACCCTTGCAGAAGAAGTAGCAACCTTTCAAGGCTGGCAATGCTGTACCAATCTGCTTTACTTCGCTGATGGCAGGCAAAGCCTTGATTTCGTCATCTACCAAGTCGGTGATGTTCACGGTGATGTTACCACCATTACGCTCAGCCCAACCATTCTGCCAGAGGTATCCAGCAACTTCTGCAATCTTCTCGACCTCCTTTTTCAAGGCAGGACGACCTTCTAATACGCTATTCATTGTAATCTTGTTATTAGCTTGTTTAAAATTTCTGCTGCAAAGGTAGTGATTTCCCCTCATATCCAACCTATTCTTTTGATATTTGGGCTATGACATTTGGCATAACCCTCAAAATCGTGAAAAAATGCAGAAGGCGGCTCCTTGCATCACGCAAGAAAGCCGCCTTTTCATTCTACATGACAATAGAGAATTCATACTCTACTGATGAGATTTATGCTCTTTTTTATTGAGTTGAGATTTATGCTCTTTTTTATTGAGTTGACTATAACCCGAAATTGATATTCTATTTTACTTCTTTCCTGGGGTTACATCTTCTTTATAAAGAGAGAATACAACAGGGATGGTATAATTTACATTTACCGGTTTACCATCCTGTGTACCAGGAGTCCAGTTAGGCATCGCCTTCACGATTCTCAAAGCCTCGGCATCCAGTTCAGGATCTACAGATCTTACTATTCGGGCATTAGTAACGCTACCATCCTTCTGAATGACAAAGGCTACGATCACACGTCCCTGCTTTTTAGCCTTGACAGCGGAAGCCGGATATTTGATGTTTGCAGCCAGATACTTCATCATCACTCCCTGACCACCAGGAAATTGCGGCATCGTCTCTGTTACATCATAAACCACATTCTTGGTAGTATCGGCTGGAGCAGTTGCGTCAGAAGCCTTTGCTTCCGCCTTTGCCAATTCAGCAGCCTTAGCTTCTTCAGCCTTTGCCAATTCTGCTGCCTCGGCAGCTTTCATTTCAGCCGTCTCAGATGGGTTCATCATCTCGACAGCATCCTTTGCCATCGGATTCGCCACAGCCACATCAGCATTCAGAGCCTGCTCAGCCTTCTGCTGAACCTCGGCTACTTCCGGAATCTGCTCGCCAATCTCACGAGCCACACTCTCGATGTTGCTTACCATGAGCAACACTCCTGCCAAAGGTGCGAAAAGGAAGTACTTCGCCTTGCCTATTTCACTTGTTCTACGTTTGTTCATCATTTTAATTCTTTTTTTAAGAGGTAATAAATTAAAATTATTAGCAATCTTGGTCGAATCCTTCGGCTGTCGATATGCCAAACCTAGAAGGTGATACTGATAGGATTTGCGCGCGTTGCCATCAGATAAAACACTTTCATCGGCTAAATATTCCAAATTCATTCTTACTTCCTGCTTCATCAGCCAGGCAAACGGATTAAACCAGCAGGCGATGGAGAAAAGCTCGGAGAAGAGGGTATCCAGGGAATGGAGACCCGAAACATGGGTGCACTCGTGAACCATCACTTCGTGCAACTGCTTGCCATCCAGGGTAGATGGATACATAAACACCCAGCGAAAGAAGGAGAACGGACTCCCCTCGCCTCTGAGAAGATGCACCATGATGCCTTCCACCTCCTGCTTCCGGGAAATAACCGCAAGACGGATGATGCTGAAGAGCTGCCATACCAAACGCAATGAGAGAACGGCTACTCCTGCCCAATAGATGCCCAGCAGCATATCCATCCAGGTTATGCTGGGAGCCTGAGCCTTTACAACCACCACGGGATAAAACGTGTCGGCATATACATTCGCCATACTCGCCATCGTTGGTGTATCGCGCACCCAATATTCCAGATTGAGCGCCGGAACCATTAGGACGACGGCATAAATAAGCCAGAGGGTAAGGCGGCGAAGACCGAAGAAGGTATCGCGGCTCACCGTGAGGCGATAAAAGCCATAAAGCAGCATCAGGGCTACATTGATTTTTATAAGATATATTGCCATACAGTTTCAGTTTTTTATATAAATTAGTGATTGAACTTTCGCATGTTAGCTCCACACGCCCTGAAAGGGCAGAAGCTCCTAGCCCAGGGCAACGCCCTGGGTTTTTATGGACGCAAGCCTGTCGCCCTGTAAGGGCAAAAGCTTTCAAGCACAGTTGTTTATTCTTCCGAACTCTCGATTTCACGGATGATATCCTTGAGGTCCTCGGGACTGATTTTCTCGTCTTTGGCAAAGAAGGAAACCATCTCCTTGAAGGAATTCTTGAAGTAATTGTTCACGAAACCCGACAGGAACTTCCGCTTGTAATCGCTCTCGGCAATGAGTGGAGAATAGACATACCCCTTACCATCCCGCTCCGCCTTGACATATTCCTTGCGCTTCAGATTGTTCACAATAGAAGCCACTGTAGTATAAGGTGGACGAGGTTCTGGCAACAGTTCCATAATCTGTTTCACGGCACATCGCCCCAACTGCCATATCCGAAGCATAATCTCTTCTTCCTGATTCGTCAATTTTTCCATCTTTCTATCTTTATTTTTTAATTTCAACATATTTGTTTCTAAATCACGCTGCAAAACTACGAAAAATTCGTAGAAAAACAAAAAGAAGCACGTTAAAAAAGATAAAAACGTTTATATTTTAACATTTTACGAACTCTTCGTAGATATTATATTTCTTGATACCTTGCGTTTTGCTAGGTATCAACCTTCCTCTTTTTACAGAGAAAAGCATATAAACTTCGAACGAAAAAACAAGATATTGAACGAAATTACGAGAAAACATCGGATAGTTTTCGTAACTTTGCACCATAATAGTAATAATAACAACAATGACGCAACAAAACAATCAAAACAAAATCAGAATGAGAAAAAGACTATTTCTGCTTCTACTCGCTTTCATCTCGCTATGCCAGATGTATGCAGTAGAAAGGACAAAGCTCAATTTCAATGGAGGATGGTTGCTCAAGGTGGGCGACTTCCCGGGAGCAGAACAGGCAAACTACAAGGATGCCGGTTGGAAACAGATTACACTGCCTCGTGCCTTCAACGAGAAAGAAGCGTTCAAGGTTTCTATCGAACACCTCAGCGACACCATCATGTGGTATCGCAAGCACTTCCATATCCAGGAAGTGGGCGACCGCAAGTATTTCATCGAATTCGAGGGCGTGCGCTTCGGTGCCGACATCTGGCTCAATGGCAAGAAAGTGGGATATACCGAGAATGGTGTGATGGCAAGCGGATTCGACCTGACACCTTATATTATAAAAGGTGAAAATGTCATAGCCGTACGTGTGGATAACTCCTGGAACTATCGTGAGCGCACCAGCGGTCAGCGTTTCCAGTGGAACGACAAGAACTTCAATGCCAACTATGGCGGTATTCCAAAGAATGTGTTCCTCCACATCACCGACAAGCTCTACCAGACTCTTCCGCTCTACAATAATCTCAAGACCACAGGTATCTATATCTATGGCAGCAACTATGATATTGCGGGAAAGAAGGTAACGGTAAATGCAGAATCGCAGGTAAGGAATGAGGATTCCAAGTCTCGCTCTTTCCGCTTCTTCGCCAAGATTCTGGACGCTGACGGCAAGGAAGTGGGCCATTTTGATGGCGAGAGATACACCTTGAAGCCAGGCGAAACCAAGACCGTAAAGGTGAACGGACTCCTGAACAACGCTCACTTCTGGAGTTGGGGATATGGTTATCTCTACACCGTGAAGACCCTCTTGAAGGCGGACGACGGCAGCAAGATAGACGATGTAGTGACCAAGACCGGTTTCCGCAAGACCCAGTTTGGCGAAGGCAAGTTCTATCTCAACGACCGTGCCATCATGATGCACGGCTATGCGCAGCGCACCTCCAACGAGTGGCCTGGCGTGGGCATGAGCGTTCCTGCCTGGCTGAGCGACTACAGTAATAAACTGATGGTAGAATCGGGCGGTAACCTGGTTCGCTGGATGCACGTCTGCCCTTGGAAACAGGATATCGAGAGCTGCGACCGTGTGGGACTGATTCAGGCGATGCCAGCAGGTGATGCAGAGAAAGATGTCTTCGACCGCAGATGGGAACAGCGCCTAGAACTGATGAAGGAAGCCATCATTTACAACCGCAACAACCCTAGCATCATCTTCTATGAAAGCGGAAACAAGGGCGTGAGCCGCGAGCACATGCTACAGATGAAAGCCATCCGCGATGAGTTCGACCCTCACGGAGGCAGAGCCAGCGGCAGCCGAGAGATGCTCAACATCAACGAGGCTGAATACGGCGGCGAAATGCTTTACATCAACAAGAGCAAGAAGCACCCGATGTGGTCGATGGAGTATCATCGCGACGAGGGCTTGCGCAAATACTGGGATGAACAGAGCTATCCTTACCACAAGGAAGGCGACGGACCGCTGTATCGCGGCAAACCTGCCTTCGAATACAACCACAACATGGATACCTTTGCTGCAAGCATGGTAGAGCGATGGTTTGAATACTGGCAGGAGCGTCCGGGCACAGGCAAGCGAGTAAGCGATGGCGGTACCAAGATTGTCTTCTCGGATACCAACACCCATCATCGTGGTGAGGCGAACTACCGTTCGAGCGGTGTGACCGATGCGATGCGCATCCCAAAGGATGCCTTCTTTGCTCATCAGGTAATGTGGAATGGCTGGGTATCTCCTGAAAAAGACGCCACCTATATCGTAGGTCACTGGAACTACAAGCCAGGAACCATCAAGCAGACAGAATATGTGGTAAGTACCGGCGACGAGGTAGAACTCTTCGTCAACGGTAAGAGTCTGGGTATGGGCGAACGCAGCAACCAGTGGCTTTTCACCTGGAAGAATGTACCTTTCGAGGCAGGCAAGATCGAGGCTGTGGCTTATACATACAATCATGCAGATGAGAATTCAAAAGATTCAAAAATCAGGAAGGAGTCAAGCCGATATGCCATCGAAACTGCGGGTAAGCCTCATCACATCAAGCTCACCAGCATCCAGAACCCGGAAGGTTTCAAGGCTAACGGTGCCGACATGGCACTCATCCAGGTAGAGGTAGTTGATAAGCAGGGCAGACGCTGTCCACTCGATAACCGCACCATCCACTTCAACTATCAGGGCGAAATGGAATGGATTGGCGGATTGGCAACTCCTAACGAGGAAACCCAAAAGGCACTTGCTGCCAAGAACCAGAGCCTCGTGGTGGATAAGAACGAGACAGCAGAACAGAAGGCAGCCCGCAAAGCTGCAGATATTCTAGACTCTACAGATAGCGACAATACCTTCGATAATTACATCGGAAGGATTGATTTACCTGTAGAATGCGGCGTGAACAGAGTTCTGATACGCAGTACCGTAAATCCTGGCGATATCAAGATTTGCGCTGGTGCTGATGGCATCAAGGGCGTGGCAAGCATCGATTTAAAGACAAACAAGGTAGATATCGAACACTATTTGCCTCAGATGACTCTAAAGGGAGATCTCTCTCGTGGCGAAACGCCATCTACCCCATCCTATACCGATATCAAGGAGACCATTGATATCACCGGTGCCGTGGCTGGTGTAAACCAGGAAGATGCCCAGAAAACTTTCGATGATGATGAGACCACAGAATGGAAGAGCGATGGCAAGCTTGAGAATGCCTGGATCACCTATCTGTTTACCGAGAAAGAGAAGGTGGATGAAATCACCGTAAAGCTCACGGGATGGAGACTCAAGATGTATCCGCTCGCCATCTTTGCCGGCAAGAAGAAGGTCTGGGAGGGTTATACCTATGCCAGCCTCGGCTATGTCCACATCAAGATAGACAAGCCAGTGAAGGCAAAGGACATCACCATCAGGATGATAGGCGATGCCAAGAGCAAGACCCAGCTCAGCGACACAAAGGAGCTGGCTGGCGGCAAGGCAAGCACCCTCGATTTCATCGGAATCAAGAAGGGCAAGCCGGTATTGAGAATCGTAGAGATTGATTTTCTGAAGAACAAATAAGAAAGAGTTCTTCAAGAATGATATGAGTTCATCAAAGTATAGATAATAGTAAAAAAGAAAGCTAGCTACTTCAGTTGAAGCTGCTAGCTTTCTTCTTTTTATTTCATTCAATTCATCAAATCATTGACCAGTTCGATACTTCGTTGGACTCACACCAAAGAAGTTCTTAAACGACTTACTGAAATAATACGGATCGCCAATACCTACCTGATAACCCACTTCGGCAACCGTAAGTCTATCATCCTTCAAAAGTTCGGCAGCCTTGTTCATACGCAAAGAACGGATATAATCATTTGGCGTTGTACCCGTAATGCGTTTTATCTTCTTATAGAAGGTTGTGCGACCATACCCCATGCTCTCGGCAAAACTATCAATATTGAGTTGTGGATCGGCGATATGCTCAGCAAGCCAGACATCCAGCACAGCCTGGAATTTCTTGTCCTGTTCGTCCCTGATTACTTCAGGAGCCGCAGCCTTGACGCTACCAGCCGACTGCTGTCCATACACCTGCTTCAAGTGGTTGCGCTGTTCCAAGAGCTGGCAACAGGTGGCAATCAGGATGTCGGTATGGAATGGTTTCTCAATATAAGCATCCGCTCCTGCATCTATGCCCTTCAGCTTCTTGTCGTCTGCAGTAAGTGCCGTTAATAAGATAAAAGGTAAATCAGTAAGAGCAGTATCACTTCTCACCTTCTTCACCAACTGATATCCACTCATTCTAGGCATCATCACGTCACTCACAATCAAGTCTGGCTTCTGTTCCTGTATATTTTCCCAAGCCTCCTGCCCATCTGCAGCCAGTTCTATCTCGAAATAACGCTGCAACTCGTTCTTCAGAAATTCTCTCACATCATTGTCATCCTCTACCACAAGTACCCGATAATGATTCAACGGCTTAGGCGGCATCTCACGATACTCCATTTCCAGAACAGTTCGCGGCTTACAGTTCTCCTCTTGTGTCACCGCATTATCCACAGCCATGAAGTCTTTCTCCTCATACACTTTTTCATCCACAGGCAATTCCACGCGGAAGATGCTGCCTTGAGGCTGATTATCGTGATAGGAGATTTCACCATGATGTACACGCACCAACTCTGCCGTCAGATGCAAACCGATACCGATACTATCATGCGAATAACTACTGCGGTTAAAACGCTGGAAGAGTAAATCCTGCTTCGATTTCTCAACCCCCACACCCGTATCTTCCACAGATATGAGCAAGCTCCGATTGTCATTCAGCGACACACGCAAAGCAACATCTCCATGACTCGGAGTATATTTTAGTGCATTCGACAAGAGATTGTAGATAATCTTGTCCAGATAGTTGCGATCCACATACATCTCGTAACTCTTGTCAAAAGGCAGAAACATGAAGTTGATATGCTTACCCTCGGCAATATTACTGAAGTTCAAGAAGATGTCTTGCAGAAAGGCGATGACATCCGTTTTCTCCAAGGCAAGCTGCAGCTTGTCGTTCTGCATCTTTCTGAACTCCAGGAGCTGGTTGATGAGTCTCATCATTCTCTCCACACTCTTCGCCATCGACGAGAGTGGTTGCTTCATCTCTCCCGGCATCTTATCCACGGTCTTGAGTCGGTCCATATCACCCTTAATGATAGTAAGCGGCGTACGGAACTCGTGCGAGATATTGGTGAAGAAGCGAAGTTTATACTCCGTGAGCTGGTTTTCCACCTTCACCTTGTTGCGCAGATTGTTGATACGGCGGAAGTTGACATATACATAATAGATGGCGAGCGCCACGAGTGCTATATATATAAGGTATGCCCACCAGGTGGCATAGAAAGGCGGGCGCACCTCTATTTTGAGCGTCACCTCTTTTGGCGACCACACACCGTTGGCATTGCAAGAACGCACGTGCAGAGTATAATGCCCCACTGGCAGATTGCGATATTGCGCAAAGTTGATACGCGAGAGATTGCTCCAAGACTTGTCATACCCCTTGAGATAATAGGTGAATGAGCTACCATTCTTCTTGGCATAATAGAAATCCGAAAAATAGAAGGTGAGCGAATTCAGATGATAGCTGATGGAGAATTCCCGGGAACGGGTCAGTGTACCATCCAATCGAGCCTCATCCCCTTCCAATTCTCCAATAGAGATACCATTTGCCTCTATCTTGGTAATCGCTAGAGGGAAAACAGGCTTGCTCTCGTGGATATCACCCGGATTGAAGGTCATCACACCATGATGGGTGGCAAAGGCAAGGTTGCCATTGTCCAACTCCACAGCATTATCCTCCGTACAGGCATTCTCCAATGAGTTGGCACCAAAATAGAAATTATTGAACGTACCCTTGCGGAAACGGGAGATACCGTTATCAGTACCCAGCCACACATCTCCCGACTGACGATGTTCCACGATGCTCTGCACATTATTATCTGCCAAGCCATCACGGGTGGTATAAGTAATGGTATCCTTTCCATCTATCATCTTCACACCGTTTCCGATGCTTCCTATCCATATTCTTCCCTTGCTGTCCTCATACACGCTATGCACCTCGTCGTTCACCTGGTCTGTAGGCGAAACATGAATCATCTGAAAAGCCTTGTGGTTACGCAATATTTCATCGGGATTGAAACGCAAGGCTCCCCGACTGGTGCAAAGCCAGATGTTGCCCTGCTTATCCATCTCCATGTTGCGAGCCTGTAACGACCTACTCTCTATCACATGAATAAACTTCCCGTTCAGATAAACTTCCAGTCCTGCATCGAAAAGTGAAACCCACATTCTGTTTTTCTGATCAAAAAGAATATCACTGACTTTTCCCTTTCCGATAGATTCCGGACTGTCAGAATGCACATGATTCTTACCACCATCACCATCAACATCAAAGACACCTTTTTTTCGAGTACCCACATAAAGCTTACCCTTCGCATCCTGCGCCACTGATGTTATATCATCATGATAGCTATCAAAAGACCGGAAGTTCTTCAACTGTCCATCCGCCACCTTACTGCCATTCTGCATGTTGCTGATATAAATACTCTTGCCCACACGCTTGAGAAGGCGAACATCATCTTCGTGATTGATACCCGACCTATCACCGTTATAATATAGATAGCTGGCCTCCGACTGGGCAAAGTTGATGACATACACACCCATATTCTCCAGAGATACCCAAAGATTATGTGCCTTATCTACAAAAGGAGTATATACATAAGGCGATGGGAGAAGGTCAGCATACGACTCCAACTTTTCCTTTTGGGTATCATAAGAGAAGAGTCCATTTCCATAGGTGGAAATCCATAATTTTCCATCACTTGCAGCATAAAACTGATAGCGTGGCTCACTGTTCAACTGCAAGAGATGCTGATTATAGATGCCCTCGAAATGATAAGTCTTCTTAGATGTAAGATAGAAGACGTCGCTACCATCCAAGGCCAGAATGATGGCATTGCCCATGTTATCCTGCACCACATGTGGCTGCTTAGGATTGTAAGCAGAACGAACCAACTGTCTTGATTCAATCAGATACTGATAGATACCATCATTGGTGGTCAGGAAGATAGATCCACCCCAGTAGGAAGCCTCCGTTACCTTGCGTACCGATTTATTGAGGAAGGCAGAAAAGATATTAACAAACTTTCCGTTTTTACATTGATAGATGGTACCATCACCAGCCACCAAAAGCTCCTTCTTTCCTGCCTGAATGTAGTTGATTACATCAGAAACTGGGAGCGACATTTTTACTGAGGCAAAGTTCTTTCCATCAAAACGGATACGCTTTCCCTCACCCTTTTCGTTCCAAACCATCATCTCTGAAGTAGAAAGAAGGGTGTAACCTTTGATGGGTCGACTATAGCTGCCATTGCCCGTGAAATCTACAAAGGCATTTTTCTCAATATCGTAGCAGCTATAGAGACGACCACGAAGACGAATCCACAAGAATCTGTCTCCCCATGGCTTGATTCCTAAAATACGGGAATCCTGCATGAACTTACGGTTGCCCGCAGTGGACGGCTTCAACACTTCGGTTTGATACCCATCATAGCGCACCAATCCCGAAGTGGTGGCAAACCAAAGGTAACCATACTTGTCTTGTTGTATCGTACGAACATAATTCGTAGGCAATACATTGTCAACAGAGAGTTGATATACACTCTGTGCACCAATCTTGAGTGGCAGAAAAGTTGCCAGCAGCAACATCATAAAGCCCTCAATACATAGAATCGTCTTTTTATTCATTAGCCAGTTTTTTAATCGGTTTATACGAAATGTGTTGCAAAAATAGCGAAAAAAACTTGTATTCATGTACAAAAACACAAAAAAAGAAGTACTGATGCGGATATTTTCCATCATATTGCACAATATTCCATTTGTATCGTCTCCATTACTTATACTTTTGCAGCAGAAACTAGACAAGGCATCACTAGAAGCAAAAACAAACGATAGCCTACCTAGCGAAATATCATTTAATATAAACAATAAAACAACAACAATTATGAAAAAGATTTTCACGCTTATTGCATTAGCCGTTATGGCTATCGCCCCTAAGTCAGCTTTCGCTCAAGAGGGCATCACCCAGACTACGTATTGGAATTTCGACCAGTTTCAGGCAGGAAATGAGAATGTAGCATTTGACACACCTGTTAATTATGGCGGACTGTACATTGTAGGCCATGCAGAAGCTACAGCAGCCACTACCGTTGCTAAAAGCTTAAAGGATGTCAAATTGGGAGACCAGACTTACCAAATTAATTATGGTCTCAAATTGCCAGGTGCTGCTAAAAAGATTGCGACCAAGGCTTCTGAAATTACCAAAGATGCCATTGCCTTCGATGCAGGATGTGCAGGAACACTTTATGTATATGCAGAAGGAACAGCTGCAGATCGTGGCATCATCGTTTACTTCAACGGAGAGGACGGAAAAACATTTACCAATTCTGTCAAGGGCGAACAGTTCACAGCCAGCGTGACCAAAGACCAGGCAGGAACCTATTTTATCACGGCTGTAGGAGCTGCACAAATCTATGCAGTAAAGTTTGTTCCTACAAACGAAACTGCTTCTACAAAAAAAATTACTTTGCCTGAGCAGGGTGTCATGACTTTCTCTGATGTTCACGCTTGGAAAGTACCTACAGGTTTGAAGGCTTACATCGCAGGTTGTCAGAAGACCCAGAAAGACGAAACCATCACTTTGGCACTTACTGAGGTTGAGACAATCCCTGCATGCACAGGTGTGATTCTTGAAGGCAAGGGTAACGAGAGTTACGATCTGACATCTACCGACTGTGGCACTGCCATGAAAGAGGATGGTACAAAATCATTGGTTGATCTGAATTATGCACTCCGTCCAGTTATCTCTGACTATACCTTGGAGAAAACAGAATTAGCTTATGCTGGCGATGCTACAGACAAGAAAGCCTTCCACAACTATATTCTTGGTGTAAAGGATGGCAAGGTTGTATTTGCTCCAACAGAAGCAGGCACACTTGCTGCCGGCAAGGCATACTATAAGATTCGCCGCGACCAGGACAACCTTGCCAAGGCTATCAAGGAGGACCCAACTGCCGCAAAGGCTATTTTCTTCAACTTTGGTGGTAATGGTGAGACAACAGGCATCAATGGTATTGAGAACGAGGCTAAGAAGAATGATGGCATCATGTTCAACTTGGCAGGTCAGAAGGTTCAGAAGTCATACAAGGGTATGGTCATCATGAACGGCAAGAAGTTCATCAACAAGTAACCAAACGAAGTTTCGGTTCATAGAATCGAAACTTCTGCTCCAAAAAAAGATGAAAACAACACTTTAAAAAGGCAATCATTATGAATAAAAAACAATATATCGCACCTCGCGTAGAGATATGCAACGTAGAGTTGGAGAATGCAATTCTGGCTGCATCTGGAGTTCAAGGTGATGCAGAAAACATCGGCTTCGATGAGGGACCTGTTGCACCAGAGTCAGCTCTCTCCAGAAAACACTATGGCATTTGGGACGATTAAAGGTTAAGAGTAAATTTGTTTCTATAAATGTAAACCTCTCCATATTTTTTTTTAATATGCGAGAGGTTTTCTTTTTAAAAACTCACTTTTTTATTCGTCAAAACAATCATAAAAAAGCAATAACATGACAAACAACTTGAAAAAACTTATTTCCTTTGCATCTTTGATGGCATTATCACTTCAACTTCATGCCATCAACTACTACATTTCCCCAACCGGAAATGACAACAATGCAGGAACCAGAGAGGATGCACCTCTCGCCTCTCTGACCACAGCCCAGAAAAAAGTAAAGGCAGGTGACGTGGTATACATTCTGCCAGGAACCTACCAGGTGAAAGAAAACGAGATGATGGATAAGACATCCAGCAACGTTTGGGACATCATCTTCGATTTCGCTACCAGCGGAACAGCAGATTCACCTATTATATATAAAGGTGTACAGGATGCACAAGGCAATCGCCCCGTGTTCGACCTCTCTGCCATCAATACCGGCAAAAGACTCACCGGATTCTATATCCGCGCCAAATACCTGGAGTTCTCCAATTTCGAGGTTATCGGCATCAACGTTCCCAAATCCTCGAGCAATACACAATCAGAAAACATCCGTATCAACGGAGGAAGCTACTGCAGATTCTATAACATCGCAACCCACGATGGTATGGGAATCGGATTCTATCTTACAGGACGTTCGGCACATAACATCATCAGCCATTGCGATGCCTACAACAACTTCGACTCCGTGAACATCTCTGTAAACAATGGCGGCAACAGCGACGGATTCGGCTGTCATGTCAGCGCAAACTACGAAGGCAACGTATTTGAATATTGCAGAGCCTGGCAAAACAGTGACGACGGATTCGATTTCATCAACTGTCAGTCGGCAGCCACTGCCAGATACTGCATAGCCTACCGCAATGGTTTCGACAAAGACGGCAACAGGCGTGCCGACGGCAATGGTTTCAAGGCAGGAGGTTATGGTATGGGCAAGGAAGTGAAAATCTCCTCTGTACCGATGCACGAGGTGAGCCACTGCCTGTCTGTGGGCAACAAAGCCAATGGTTTCTATACCAACCACCACTTGGGCGGCGTCAAGTTCGACCATAATTCAGCCTACAGGAATGGAAGCTACAACTACTCTTTCGTCAACAGAAAAGGAAGTTCTCTTGATGATGCCATTGATGTGGATGGCTACGGGCACATCGTAACCCATAATATCTCCTACAAATCAAGCAAGATAGTGAAATCCATCGACATCAGCCAATGCACTATCCAGGACAACTCGTTTACCTGCACCGGCAACGTATGGGAGAATGAAGCCTTCAATGACTCCGATTTCTACAGCCTGAACCTTGAAGAGTTAACAGCTGCAAGAAATACAGACGGCAGTCTGCCAACCATCAACTTCATGCGATTGAAAGATGAAAGCAAGGACTATGGCTACGGAACTTTCAACACAGATTCTGCAACCACGGGCATAGGCAATATCACCATCAATCCATCAAAAGACGGATATTACTTCACCCTGGATGGCAAGCGGGTGACTCATCCACTCCGCAACCACCTATATATCCGCAACGGAAAGAAATTCATCAATAAATAACAAGCATCATGAAAAAATTCATTTGCATACTATCTATCCTGACACAGGCTATGGCACTCAGTGCCAAGAACTATTACGTGTCACCACAAGGCAAAGACAAGAACAACGGATTAAGCAAGTCAAAAGCCTTTGTCTCCTTAGCCCAGGCTCAAGCCCTTGTAGCCCCAGGAGATACCATTTTTATCATGCCAGGAACCTACAAGGTAAAGCAGAAAGACCTGATGGCTCCCACCTATCAAAAGGTATATGCCGTCGCCTTCCTGCTCGATAAGAGTGGAACAGCCCAGAAGCGCATCAGCTACATCGGCATGACGGATGACCAAGGCAAACGCCCCGTGTTCGATTTCTCGGAGGTAAAACCGGATGCCCGCATCACCGGATTCCTGCTGAGAGGCAGCTATCTCCACATCAAGAACATTGAGAGTATCGGTATTCAGGTAACACAACCCCATCATACCCAAAGCGAAAACTTCAGAATATTCAATGCTTCTCATAACAAGCTGGAGAACGTCTCAGCTCACGACGGCATGGGAATAGGATTCTATCTCATCAAGAAATGTGCACACAACTACTTCATCAATTGTGATGCCTACAACAACTTCGATACCGTTTCGGAAAACGGAAAAGGCGGCAATAGCGACGGATTCGGATGCCACCCGGGAACACTCGACAGCGAAGAGAATGTATTCATCGGTTGCAGAGCCTGGTATAACAGCGATGACGGTTACGATCTCATCAACGCCCAAGCCCCGGTGAAGTTCCTCTATAGCATCGCCTACAAGAATGGATTTGCCAGCATCAATGGCGAAGACAAGAAGATAGCAGATGGAAACGGATTCAAATGCGGAGGCTATGGCATGGGAAAAGTGGCCAGAACGAAGTTTGATAAAGCTCCGATGCATATTGCCGAAAACTGCATCTCGGCTGCCAACCGTGCCAATGGTTTCTATGCCAACCACCATCTGGGAGGTCTGCACTTCATCCATTGCTCGGCCTATAAGAACGGCGGTGCCAACTATAATATGACCAACAGAAAGGACAGAACCGAAACGGGCAACAGCAATGTAAACGGCTATGGTCACATCATAGAAAACTGCCTCTCATACGGTTCGGATGCCATCAAGAGCAACAAACATCTGATGAAGGTTGACGGAGACAGAAAGGACTGCACCATACAGAACAACTCCTTCAACTGGAATGAAGCCACCCAGAAGTGGGACAACGACAAGAAACTGACAAAGAGCAGTTTCAAGAGTCTGGATGCCCAAGAACTGCTGGCAGAACGAGACAGCCAAGGCATGCTGCCATCCTTCCATTTCCTCGAACCAACCCAGCCGAGCGGATATGGATACAACTTTGCTGATTACCAACGCCTGGTAAATGAATACAGAAACAGATAAGAAGTATAAATTTCCATCAATATGCACGATAGAACAAAGCATATTGATGGAAATATCTTACTTTTGCAGCAGGAACAATCCAACAGACAATCACAGATTTTAAACTTATAAACAAAAATAATTATGACAATCAAAAGTAACATAAAAAGAATTCTCGTCATAGCATTAGCCCTACTGACCATGGTGTTGAATGTAAATGCAAAGATTCACACCATAGGCGACTCAACCATGGCTGATTATGACCAGGCAGAACCAGACCAGAAAGGAATGTATGGATGGGGACAAGTGTTTGGCGATTATTTCACCAACGGCATGACAGTGAAAAACTGGGGCGACCGTGGTGAGAGTGCCCGCAGTTTCTATCGCAAGTTTTGGCCTAAGGTCAAAACA
>OQVZ01000371.1_pt1 | contig 17186 bp, 23 predicted proteins | sample 1691571 | NCBI WGS metagenome assembly OQVZ01 (sample SAMN03418261, study PRJEB22391) | human gut metagenome | biome: human-gut; feature: organic feature; material: feces | host: Homo sapiens | place: Tanzania | collected 2013-01
AGCGCCAATACTCATCACGGCGGCCGTTGGGCAAAGCGCACAAGTCTCAAGGTCGAAAGTTATATCCAAAATATCCATGTCGCGAATGTCTTTATTGATACTAATTATTCGTTGTGATCATTACCTGCGGTAAATTCATCAAGAATGGCGCGTACCCCTTTCAGTTCCCACAATTTCCAAGAGTTTTCAGCAAAACGGGTACGCACAGTCACCTGTGACTTCATGCCACGTGCGGACATAAACTCACACAACTTGATACCGATTTTCAAGTCAGTGACCATCCGGTAAAAATCTCGGCGGTCATATTCCCCGTCCTGCGTCAGCACATAGCCATAGCCGCGAGAGCCCTCTTCGCCCTCACCATTGTCGTCTGTTCCGCATAACTCAGTTAGCAAAAATTCATTCTGAACCTTTGATATTCCATCAATTTCCCATTCGTCGAAACCTTTCTCAAACAATCGACGATAGCAGGTACTCTGGCAAAGTTCATAACGCTCAAAGAGTTCATACAATCGAATTTTTTCGGCAGGAGTAAGGTCATTTACGCTTAATATGCCGCCACCTTTGACTTTTTCTATAACATCCTTGGTCATTCCGATTATAATTTCTAAATTTATCACCGCAAAGATACAAAGAAACTTTGTCAATCAAAGACTATTTCAAATTTTAACACTATTCAATACGGATATTCAAAGTTGGATAATACAATAACTAAAATTAAAAACATCATGAAGATACACAATTTTGTTTACAATTACGGATTCTTGGCCGACTGGATAAAAGCTAACCCTGAGATTCTTCGTAAAGACCTTTTAGAAAGTTTGGAAATGTACGATTATGGCACACTCAACAAATGGATTGACGGAATAACCATGATGCCGCTGGCGCAGATGATGAAGTTCTGCAACGCTTGGAACGTACCAATCACGGCCTTCTTCTTTGATGAACAAGCAGACGAAAATGATGTGTGCGCCCCCATTACACCAGAATCCCAAATTGAACCAAACGGCGGTTGGCCTGACCCAAACAGAAAGAATGGTCCAAAGGTCTGCGACCCTCGAACGACAGTCCACCAAAATTCCAAACTTCCGAATTATGTAAGAACGGCCAAGACGAGACGAAGCGCAAGTAATGATGCGCATACGGCGGAAAATGAGACTGCTGCGAAAACGCAGACCGAAATACCAAGCATGGAGCGCATGCGCTATCTTGACATCATCGAAAAGCAAAACGAAAGAATGATGAATCTTGTGAACGAAATCAACGATTTACACCGTCAACTTCAGAAAAAATATTACGTGCATTACGAACAAGATACATCCGTCCTCCCAATGGTGGCTGAAAACGACTCAATGGAATAAACCAACAAAAAGCGTCGCCGATCCTCACGGACAGGCGACGCCACCTAATCTAAAAACCATGAAAACATGAGCCTACGCTTAGGCTCGATACAAAAAACAAATAATAACTTCAGCTTTCGTTCACCGCAGCCAAACGGCGTCGATAAAATTCTTTTTCTGTAATAGCCTGCATGTCGGCATGCTGGCTCTCATAAGGCACCCTCACGTACCAATATCCATGATGCCGAAACAAAACAGGGGTTTTGTCGCCAAATGTGAAAGGCGCTTTCATGCCGTTTCTGGTCACACTTGGCTGGAGGTCTAAAATGGGCACAAGCTCCGTCTCGGCAACAATCGGAAGGGCATTTATTTCCTTCATCAATTCTGAGCCTGCCTCGGGCACAAATATTGCGCCGCCATCTGGAATATCAATACGATCCCAGCCTTCTTTATATAACACGTGGTCAAATTCAACGGCCGCGACGCCTCCAGCCATGCCGACTGGCGATTCATAATAATGCTCTGCACCTTGACGCTTCACCCATGCCTTCGCCGCTTCTTCGGCTTCTTGGCATTTCTTTACAAATAGGGTCAATCGGATGCCAACTTCTGATTCTACTGCTGTTTTATACAGAAAATATTTTGCATGTTTCATAAAATAGAGATTTTATTTGATTTTTGCATAAATGACCGGCTCGCCACATTCATCGTCCACCATCTTAAAGCCGCGTACGGCCAGTTCTTCTAAATACAAGGCGAGCGGGTCGCCCAGAGGACAGACAACGGCTTTGAAATACGTGCGCAACTGATAATCAGTGAAAACGTCGCAATCTTCTGTCCAATGAGAACATGGCGCATACTTGGCGCAAAACGCTTCAATCTTGGCATAGATAACGAAATCTTGCAAGGTCACTTGCGGCTGCTTATCCATCATTATTTCTTTCTTCATCTGACTACTTTTTTATTTTCTTCTCGACGACCAAAACGAAACAAGCAACGACAACGAATAACGAGGCTGCTAATAATAGAATGCTTGTCAATCGCATACCTCCGAAACGTGTTTCCGACGTGTTCCGTTGTTTGTCCACAGCAATACTGTCGTTTGCCTGTCGATGATTCAGCGTCGCATGATTCATCTGCCGCACCATGCTGTCTTCTAATGTGGACTGCGTTTGTGTGCGTGCATCCGTCGTTGAAGAATGCGTCTCGCTGCCCGTGTGTTGTTGATAATTACCAACGCGGTGTATAACGCGGTCGGTCACTCTTATCTGCTGCCCGATGCTGTCAGTATATTCTGTCACACGTTCTGTTATAATTTCTTCTTGTCTCGCACTTGCAGCGGAAGAGCTCATAGCGGCTTCGTCAGTAAAGACATTATGAGACAAGCTGTCTCGCCCGTAGGTTTTCACACTTACTTCTTCCGCCTGCTCAATATGCAGACTGTCGTTACTGCTTTGTGTAACCCGCTCCATGCTCTGTCTCGAAGAACTGCAAGCGGACATCAGAACGAGACACAAGCAAAACATTAAACTGTTTTTCTTCATTTTCATTTTTAATGGTTGATGGTGCAAAGATAGGATTTTGAGTTTTTACCGTCCGGACATAAAAAAAGCATCGCGCTGCACGTGGCGGCGCGATGCCTAATGAATTGGAAATTTCGATAAGTTAGACTGCTATTCTAATTGTACTGGAGGGCACGACGCGGCGACAGGTTCGGAATTGGCCATGTCATTAAAGGTAATTAAAATGGAGTATTCATCAACGGAGTCACGGGAAAATATCAAATCTATTTCGCCAATAGGCGAAAACCAAGAAGAAGGTAAAAGCCTATTTAAGAAACCAAACGAAAAACCTTTTTCGTAGACATTAAATAAGATTTCGCTAAAATCTCTTTTCTTCGTCGGTATTTTATCTATCGTGTAAATGGACTCATATTCCTTCAAAAAGTCATTTACAAACGATTTACACTCCGAACCATTATAAATTTTCATCGTCAACGTAACAGTGCATACCTTACGAGTTTTTCCGTTCCAACCCAAGAAAACATTGGCGTTATAACCTCTAAAATTTCCCATAAAGAACACGCCATCTTCATAATATCGTTTCGATAAAGAATTGTCAATGAAGCCTTTTTTCTTCAATTTATCACAAAACGAATACGCATCCCCATCTATCGGAATACCCAGGAATGTGAGATGCGACTGCGCCGGCGCAGACAAGCAAAGCATAACGGCCAAAAAGACCAACGTGATTATTCTTTTCATTGGTTTTAAAATTAAGTTATTTCATAATCCGCGTACCAGTACGCGAGCAGCATTTTTGCCAATCAATTCGGCAAGCAGGCTCATCAAGTTCTCGTAATCCGTCTTGTTCTTCGGGTCGTCACAGGCCGCATTGAAAGCATTCAACGTTTCCCGGTCAACAAAACGGATAGACATAAAGCCTGCGGCATTTGCGCCATAATGACGAGCCTGCAACAAGAACGGCTTCAAGCTACCTTCATACCTCGACAGCAAGACTTTCCATTCTTGGGCGTATTTACCGGGGAAATCTTCTATTTTTTTCGCCTGTGCCGTATTACTTGAAGCATCCAACTGACTGAACAAGTCGGGTTCCACAGTCTTAACTGCTTTACGACTATGGTTTTTCAACCATTGTTCCAACACATGGAAAACCAATCCTTCATGTGTTCCGCCCCATTGTCTTGGGCGTTCAACGGCCTTGGGAAGTCCGTTGTAGGCAAAAGTCTTAAACTCGCTCCACAGGCTTTCCGGAACAGAGACAACAAATGACTTGAGTTTTTCTTCGTCAAGACTCGGATAAACGCCAATGATTTTTTCACATACACGCTTAACCGAGGTGTTACGATGCAGGTTTAAATCACGTGCGACACCAAGCGGTGTACGCTTGATATGGAATCTAATCTTATCAGGATTGCCGCGTTTCGCCTTTCCCGTATAAACAGGTTCATATCCTTCTGGGCATTCATCCGTAGACTCCAACATGATTTCGATCTTGTTTTCTTTACACAACCGAACCATATCATTTCTGGCCACGTTGAGCACTTGTGTGCGGAATCTTGCAAACTTCTGGTATTTATCCTTGGCTATGACGTCTGATTTCGGCATTCTCTCGAAAATACCTAAGAAATCCTTCAATTCAAAATAATCTATGACAGGGTGCATCTGACCCTTGCTGACATATTTCATCAACAATAGATAAAGACGTGACGTGAACACCGAATTACAAAACAAGGCAATATGCTCAAGGTGATTGAAATAACCATGACTCATGTCAAATATCGCCATTGCAGCTTCAACATTGATAGTCACTTCAACGAATCCATCACGCCTTAACACATTCGATGTTTTTCCATCTTCTGCATCACCAGGGTATGCAGTTCCATCTTTAGATGAAACACTTTGAGGAACGAAAACTCTACTGAATATAGGCATGTAATCATCACCCTTCCTCAATCCTGTTTCCAAGTCAAAGCGTGGCAAATGAAACGTAATATCGGTAATCTCATTTATTTTCTCAACTAATTCACTGTAATGATTCTTCACACCCAAATCCGACAAACTCAAGCGGATAGGACCTATTTTCAACAAATCTTCCTTGGATATGCCGCCTTGCGGAGATTGGCTATTCAAAAAACGCCGTTCGTCCAAATATTTTGTGAAATGGCTTTGCAACTTACCGCTTACCTGCAACATAACATTCTGCTGGCACAACGAAAAACTCTTGCCAAATTGCGTATAAGATACAGGGGTAATTATCCAGTTATGATGCTCCAACGCCAACGTCACATCATTATCTCCTTCTTTTTTATTCTTCTTAGCCATGATTCCAATCATTTTCACGTCATTATGAGCACACCTCCCTATTTATGTACCAACTGTTCCCTATTTATGTACCAACTGTTCCCTATTTATGTACCTTAGTACTTACAACTATTTGATTTTAAGTGAATTACAGACCACGTAATATAAGATAATATAAATAGGAAAATATCTTCTTTTTAAAAAAAGGAAGAAGAAACCAATATTATATTATATTATATTACAAGCATCGCAATGATTTGAATATTAATATTTTATGTTTACAAAGGTACATAAAAGGGGAACACTTGGTACATAAATAGGGAACACTTGGTACATAAATAGGGAACACTTGGTACATAAAAGGGGAACACTTGGTACATAAAAGGGGAATTTGGTGCGAGGTAAACAACTTTAGTAGCAGTTTACCTTTGATTTTTATGTGATTTTCTCACCAAACGCAACTGCTATCTACGAAAAATCACAAATCGTCATAATTATTTTTTTCGTTTTTATTAAAATTGGCGACATCACAATAGGAGAGACTGATGCGATAGTATTTTTCATGAATGCCATCTGGCAGGATAGTCGTCTGTATGATGAGCCCCATCAGATTCTTTTTTTCTTTGTCAAATATGCGAAATTGAATGCCATTGGCGTCGCCATCGCTATTTTTTGACAAACCAAGCACAGCGTCAGGATATTTCTCCTTTAATTGAGCCGCAATATCAACAAATTGCGATTTCACCGATTCCAATGTAGAGTACTCTATGTCGACTACCACTGAAAATACAGTTTTATCTTTTGAGTTAAACATTATCATAAATTCAGCATCCTCCCCCATAAATACTCCTTTGTAATATTTCGTACCAGAAGGAGCTACTTTTGTTTTCGCAACATCGCAAGTAAGTCCTTTGGCTTTTAACTTCTGCGTAAACAAATCTACATGCCCGGTTAATGGAATACCCATGAATTTCATGTGTGCCTGTCCTTGCACCATCAGACAGAACAAAGACAGCATTAAAGTAACTACGATTTTTTTCATTGTTGTTTTAAATTTTATGGTTATTAGAATTTTCAATAATATAGCAAATAGGTATGCCAATTTGTATAGTAAGCGTCTACCTCAATCCTCCAACTTATTCCGCTCCAGAAACTCAATCACGGCACGTAAGGCCAAATCGCGGATAGGGATGCCAGTGCGGATTTTGAGGAAAGAGATTTGTCGGTAATATTTCATCGGCACGGTAATGCTGATGCCGGCTTCGGATTTCTGCGACTTGGTTGGCAAGAGCGTTGATTCGTTTTGTGCAGATGCCACCAGAGTCTGCTCTTCTCTCGTTGCTGCTTGAACTTCTGTTGAATGATGACGTTCTTCTACTACTTTATCTTGTGTTGCCATTTCTTCTTCTTGTTTGATTTCTGGGTTTGTTTCCTGGTTTGTTTCCTGAACAATTACTTCTGGTTCTATCACTTCACCCTGGGCTGATTCCGCTTCGGTTGCCTGATGCAATGCAGGAACGTCGTCCTTAGTTGTTGACTGCGCTTTATCGCCCGATTGTCCCAAGCAATTTGCATGATCCATCGCGCCGTCAATTACCTGCGCACATGGGGTTTTTTCAATTTGGAAGTTATTATTACTTGCTTTTCGTGCCATGTCTCTTAATGTTTTCGTGGTTATTATTTCTATTATTCCGGCATACTATCCAGTAATTCGATAGTGAACTGCTTATAATCCAATCCAACGCGACTATAAGGCGCATAGGTAAATATATCCTCATTTAACGCCTGCGCTTCCACCATCTTTGTGTCGCGGCGAGTATAGGAGTCAAACATATAGTCGTTGAACTTTCCACCGAGGTATTGTTTAAACTGCTTCGTCGCATTCGTCTGGTCGTTGCTCATGACCATCAATAAGCCGCGAACCTCCAAATACGGATTCAAATCTTCACGTGTCTCACTGACCGCCGCAATGATGTCTGCAATGCCCTTCGTTGCCAACATTTCCAGCTGCACGGGCAACACCACGCTTGATGCGGCCGTTAAGGCGTTAAACGTCAAAAGAGACATGGCTGGCGGGCAGTCAATCAAAATGTAGTCAAAGGCATCCAGAGCATGGGTAACGCCCTCTCCTGCCAGTTCGTTGCCTTTCATTTCCTTCAGCGGTCTGGACAGTATTTTGCAAAGGGCTTTTCGGGGTACGGACATTTGATTCAAAAACGGGTCAATGCCAATCAGCTTTCCACTCGCTGGCGCAAGATAGATGCCTTCACGCATTTGATAAACAGGTAACTGCCCCTGCTGCACAATTGCATCATAAACCGTTGGTAAATCCGCACTCTGCATCTCGCTCCAGCCAAACAGGAAGGAGACGCAAGCCTGCGGGTCAAGGTCTATAATTAAAACACGTGGAAGACGGGATGAACCGTCGGCTTTCTTACCAAAATACCCCTTTCCAAATCTTCTGAGGCCCGTTGCAAGGCTCTGCACCGTTGTCGTCTTGCCCACCCCACCCTTGTGGTTGACAAAGGCAAGCACTTCTTTTAATCGCTTAGTTTCCATTTTTCGCTTAATGTTAGTGTTCTTTTAAATGTTTGTTCATTGATTTGTTGAAACAAATAAACGAACAAATAAACAAATAAATGAACGAATGTTTGTTTAAACAATTCAACAAAAATATGATTGAATAATTAAATAGCCGATTTACAGACCATTAATCATTATTGTTGTCTCATTTCGATTACAAATTTAAATATTATAATTCATTTGAGCAAATAAATTCATGAATATTTGTTTGTTTATTTAGTTGTTTGTTGAAACAATTGAATAATTAAACAATTGAACAAACAAATAATTAAATGAATGTTTGTTCATTCAAATCAATTGTCCCACTTATCGTTGATAGTGATGTGAACTGCACTGCTTTCCGCAATGCGCTCGGAGCGAATGGGCAAGATGCAGTAGTTTGTCTTCTTTCCTGCTTTCGTCACATTGCCATGAGGCACAAAGGTGTAATAGTCGCCTGTACCAAACTGAGTGTTCCCAAGTTTATGATTCCGGTCTTCTGGCGCATCGTAGCAGAGGATGCGCTGTCGGCTGTTCCAGTAATCTGATGGAAGAGACACGTTTTTCAAGAGCGCCACGACCTCTAATTTCCTCGGCATCCTATAACGCGAGCCGTGCAACAACACGGAAGGGCGGGGCAAATCAAACAGGCGTACATCGGTGATTTCGTTTCGCGCAACATAGAATTTCGCCGTGTCGTTTTGCGCGATCATGATTTCGTCGGGCGTATCGCCAGGGTAGGTGTCGCCTCCTGGTTCCTCGGTTGGTGGTTCTTCTTCGTCGTCGTTGAAAACAATAGGATGATAGCAGGCCGACAAAAAGCATGCTGCGAAACAAATAGTGAACAATGCGAAAATCTTCATGAGATGGAATTGTGGATTTAATGGTGAAATGGATAGGTCGCCTTCAATCAGACGTAAACATTTAAAACGAAAAGCATCCGGCAAACGCATGAGCGTTAACTCACGCCTCGCCAGATGCTCTTGGTTATTTTAGATTTGGATTTCGTTGCCTTCGGCATTCCAAGCGTCGTTCAACGTAATAGAAAGGCCTTGCTGATGATTGTAGAATGAGCCTGTAATGGTTGTCACCTTGTTGCGCTCCAGCTTCACGCCCGGCACTGTGATCGTGGAGAAGGGCGTGCCTTGTTTCCGATTGGTGGTGAAGGTGACATCAGTCGTGTAGCCTTCTTCTGGCACAAGCAAAAAATAAGAAACAGTAGTTCCTTTCTTGCCTGCCAACGACGATACGTCTGAAATCCTCTGATTTTTCACCTTTCCTATAACGGAGAAGTCGGCAAAAGAAAACTGCCGGTATTCGTCTAAGTCAACATCGATGGTGGAACAATCGGCTGGGAACTCATCGGTGCTGTTCACTTTGAGGCGTGCCACCAATCGGTCTAACACGATGCTGACGGCCTGACTTTGCCCAATGCCCACCGTCACCTCTTTCAGAGCGCCGAAACTATCTGAGGTCTTGTCGCTCGTCCAGCAAACTGGCACGGCAACGGATGAAACAGGCGTCAGAACATTGGGAGTTAACGCCCAGGGCGATGCTGCTGCATCCAACAACGAGGGCGACACACTGGCCGTTGCCACCACTTTCAAAACGTGTTCGCCATAATCTAATGTCAGATCGGGCTCGGCAAAATCGTCCGTCGTACTTGTCTGGTGCAGCACTTGCAACAGGCGGCCCGACGCTTTGTCGTAGTCGAAGATGTAGAGGTCGGTGAGTTCTCTGCCGTTGGCCGTCAGTACGGCGCGTGGCGCAATGCCTTGCGGCGTTCCCTTCGCCTGGCTTCCAGCCTTAAATCCGCAAACGAGTTTGATGTGTGCCTTGCCTGCAGGTGTTGTTTCGCCACCTGGTTCAAGGGGTGTGGCTTCATTGTCGCATGATGTGACCACACACATGGTGGCCATCATCGCCGAAAAAAGGATATTCTTCATGATTATTGATTAATTGATTAAGTAAATAAATTAATGTTTTATGCAAAAAAATCTGCATAATATGCTAATTTGTTGACTTCTCGTCATCGCGTGCAGGCAAATCCACCTGCAATCAACGGGAACAAGAAGAAGGGCAAACCAAACAACGACAAGGCCGCGGAGAGGGCAATGAATGCCAGCACACAGGTCAGCAATTGACAGAGGATGTTTTTAGGCTTTAACCGCTCGCGCCTGGCCCTTTCCCGTTCTTCGCGTTCTTCGCGTTCAAATTCTGCGTCTCTCTTCTTAAAGTACTCCTCGTCGTCCACCATAATGTAATGGCGCTTTGGTTGGCGCTTTTGTCGTGTTTCAAACAAAGCTTTCATACGTTCCGATTCGACCTCATATTCTGGCGTGCCTTCTTGGTCGATGGCGGCACGTGTAGGAGCAATAACTTGTTCTTCGTCTACGGCTTCATTCGCCGCAGGCACATCCATTGTTGCCGCAGGCGCATCCGCCGTTATTTCAAGGGCGGTAACTTGTTCCGCCGTAGGCGCATCTTCCATTATGGTAGGCGCATCCGCCACATTCTCCTGCACTTGTTCTGGCTCTTGAATCTCTGAGACGACCGACTCTTCCACCCTTCCATCTACACACACAATCACGTCACCGTGCAAACTCACTTCAATCTGGCATCCAGGAATCAATCCTTTCGACATAAAAGAGCGTTCACTGCCGCAGTTGGCATGGGCAAAACGGTGCCCATTCATTTCCACTTCGTCAAAGTCGGCCACATAAGTGACCTTGCCAGTCTTTTCGCCAACGGTGGTATGATACCCACGGTAAATAGTCACGGCCTTGTGTATCGGGCGAAATTTAAACGCACAATTAAATTTCGCGTCATGATTTGTGCAGCCAATCCGGTCATAAACTGCGTAATCATCAAACTTAAACACCAGTCCATCGGTCGGCCACGGCAAATCGGCACGGCGCGTTTCGGCTTCACACACAATTTGTTCCACCGCCTGCTCCAAATCTGCCATGTTGCCATTGAAATGAAAACCATCTACCATGCCAGAAGTCAAGAACCCAAGGCGCTCCAGTTCCCGCATCGCATCGCATTGTGTAGAGTAAGCGTCCGACAGCAAGCGGAAAGGGTGGAACTCCAACAGGCGACAATCGGCAGCCACGGCTATTATCTTTGACATGATGCCGTTGCTCGTCACGCGCGGTGATTTTCCTGCCTTGCAATAACGGGAGAAGGTGTCAAGAGAAATTATCACCTCTCCGCGTACCTCCGTGCGAGGTGTGTCGCGCCATGCTTCCACATATCCAGGCACGCCCTGCACGTGGCGAATGTGCGCCAAACAGTCGTTGCCCATCAACTCTTTTCCGTGGCCGTAGGTAGCTTCAGCAAGATGCCCATTAATATATACAAGTGCCACCGTTTCGCCGTCAAATTTCCATTCGACATCGATAAAGACATCCTCAAGACGTGCAGCCGTCTGCTGCGCTTTAAGGTATTTCACCATGTCTGCTGCGGTATGCACTTTCTTCATAGATAAGCAGGGCGTTCGGCGTGCCACGGTGCGTTTCCCGTTCCCGTTTTCGCTGTAGCACGTCTGCGTCGGCGAATCAGCCAACACGTCCTCCGGGTGCTTGTCCTCATATTCCTGCAAGGAAAAATAAAGCGCATCATACGCTTCATCGCTGATTTCTGGCGCATTCAGCGTAAAATATAGGTAATCGTGCTTTTTAACCTGGTCAACGGCAGCACAATAGTCTTTCTGTGTCTCAAGCATGTCAAATATAATGTTAGTGTTTCAAATTTGTGTCTGTAATGAGAGATTCAATCCGCCTCAAACCAGAACTGGTCGTACTTCACGGCATCGATGGCAACTGCAACGTTGTCGGCGATGGGATTGCCGAAGTCTAATTTCGCGTAAACGGCCAGATGAATGCCAGACTTAAAGGAAATCATTATCGCATCTTCTTCAAAATCGCCGCCCTCTTCCGGTGCCCAAAATTGGTAACTCTCCACTTCGCGAGCATCAAAAGTCAATATACTACCGTCGCAGTCTGACTCTTCGTCAAATCTACGCGCGGAGATATATGGCCACACCCTTTGTCGTTCGCTCTTCGCCGTTCCCTCCTGCTTGTCCGGAGAAACGGCCATAATTGCGCGGATGGTGTCAGTCAGATATTTGCTGCCACCATGTCCAAAAATCCATTGATGCACATCGTCGGGCACCACATATTGATGCTTTCGGCCTTCAGCGGCAGGACGACCGACCTTCGCGTTTGTTTCGTTGTTGTTCATGTTCGTGTTATTTATTTGTCGTGTTTTGTAAATATCTGGCCTCCAGTTCTTCCAATCTAAGAAAATCCAACGTTAGTTTGTCGTAGTACTTACTGGGAGCTGCCGTCGCGTAGTCAGGATTAGTTTTAGTCATGATAAAGGGAACGCTGTCCACCATTTTCTTACCGAACGCCTTAATTGCGGAGGTTCGATTGATGATGATAATGTTCTCTTCGTATGCCTTTCGTACCGCCACAGCAAAGCGATGAAGTGCAGCTTTAGAAGTCTTATCCTCCTTGCAAAGGGTTGCAAGATTTTTCTTGTAGTATTGTGAAGCACGGTTTTTTCGCAATTCTATAATGCCGCGTTTTTTATAATTGATGCAAACGTGATATTCGCCCGGCTTCAATTGTTCAAGTTGCGCCTCCAGCAAATCATAATTTTGTAAAACGTCAAACGGGGCAACGCTAAGACAATCTTTCGTGCAGGCAAGCGCCTGCCTGGCAGCTTGTGCTTCCTGTTGTCTTCTGGCTTCATCCTGCGCCATGTCGTCGCGGATGGCAGCAAAAATGGCCACATTGTCGTCGCCCATGTAGCGACAAGCACCCCAGAAACCACCTTCATTTTGCGCATATCGGTCAATAACGGCCTGGCTATTTTCCATTTCGCTTCCGTTTATGTTCCTGATGTGGAGTTCTCCCGTTTTCTCGTCGCGGTTAACGAGGTAGTATTGCGGAGTGGGATCATCTGATTTATATACTTTTGTTTCCATTCTTGATGTTACATTAAAAAAATTTATCCTGTCAAAACTTGCTTTACAAAAATGAATTTATTATCTTTGCAATGTCTTCGGAGGCTTTTTTAATCGCACCATTATGGAATTGAAAAAAATATACTTCCGTTGACACGCTCTAAGAGCGAATTTCTACTATTGTAGATTGCGAGCGAAAGGCTCGCACCAGCCCTGGCCTATGTGCCGGGGCTTTTTTGTATCAATCCTCCCCGGCTGTCATTCCTCCTGGCAACCATGCTGGCCACCAAGTCACATCCAAAGACCACTGCATCATGTGCCCTTGATCGCCTTTGTATTTCCAAAAAACATGAAGCATCCTGTAAACTTCCCAAGCCTCACTGTTTGTCAATTCCGACAACACCCCCTTCAGGTTTTCTTCTTTTGCTGCCGTCAAATCTAAATCTTCAGACTCTATCCAATCACACACTTCGGCGTATAATCTCCAGGAGGCATCTTCTGCCTTCATCTCTGACAACTGCAAACCGTTAGTGGCGGCGGCCATCGTCTGCCAAAAAGATTCATCGGATAACTTCCAGACGGCCGACCGACGTGACTTCCAATCGCACAACGCCACATCCATGTGGTTCAGGGCCATCCAGTCAGCAATCTCGCGCAAAATAGTCGCCAGTCTCATAGCATCACCATCCTTGAAGGCGCCAGCAGGGATTTTAACAACCTGCGTTTTATTAAATAAGCCCTCGCGGAAATCAATTACTATGCCATTCTCTTTGTCCGTTACCTTCCACATCAGGTTCTCACCAGGTATCAACTCAAATCTATCTTTTTCCATAATTCATTGATTTTTCTTGTTATTATTCACTTCGTGCGATTATGAAACTGACGATATAGTCTGGTGATAATTGACTTAACGTCATTTAAATACGCATTTTCGCTGGAATATCCGTAGTCGTTTAAATACTTCTGAAAAGCCCTGTTCGCCAATCTAACGGTATGGCGAACAGCCTTTTCACGCTGCGCCACGTCTTTTTCACAAGCATCAGGCAGAACAATACCACAAAGGAATCTCACCTTGTTTCTATCTCTCAAATAATGAGATAGCCGCATCCATGTTGCACAAGCCTCCGACACGCTTGCCAATACTTGAGCGTTTATGCTGCATTGCTTCGCATTGTTCACGCGATAGTAATATTTCTCGACATCATCAGCGAATGTCGGCGAAATAACGTAGAAACGTTCGGAATGGAAATCCACGTCCGACGTCTCATGAACATAAACAGTGCCTAATCCAAAATCTTCCCAATCTGTGTAAACATCCATTTTGTATTCATCGGAAAGAGGAAGATCGCGAAAAAACTTGCCGTCAATATATTCGCCACAAACATCCACTTCACGGCCGTAAAACTTGTGAGGTTTATCCCAACGGAATGCACCGATATACACAGATACCCAATCAGGGACGTTTTCCTTGAACTCCTTATAGGTAATAATCATCGCGTATGCTCATACCCTTGAGACTTTATTTTGCTATCTGGTGCAGCTGATTCTTTTTGATATAATTGTTGTTTGTCACTCCGGCAGGAATCGAACCTGCACCATGCCGGCCACGGGGAGCGGTGGGGCGCCGCTATCCTCACGGACCACGACAGCCGAAAAACAAAAAAGATTATGAATTAAAATAACGTGCTGCCGCCAGCGGAGTCGAACCGCCGCAAGACCATGCCGGGCGCGGACGCCTCGTTTTTCAGCGAGGCTATAAAGAGGTGATGCCGGTCACTCGTCAGAAAGATAGTTGATGGTATGTTCAAGCATCGCGATCGAGATCTTCATGATCTGCTGCTCCCGCAAAGAACGTTCACTCATGACGCCGCGATTGCTTTCGGCCAATTGCCTCAAGAACTTCACACATTCCGCCTTACTCGGTCGGTCAATATTCAAAGTCTTCAACGCTATTTTCCCGTATGTTTCCATCGCTTTTTTGAGTAGGGAACGCACGGCGGTCGGCGTCGGGTGTTCGCCCATCATCCGCAGAATCTGCATTTTGCACGACAGTCCACCATTATGGATGCCGATACGGTAATCATCGCCAACTTCGTCTTCCTGCTCCGGAATGTAGTCCATTCGGGCGATAAAGCCGCTGTCTTTATCAGTGCAGACAACGAAGTCGCATTCGCCCTTCTTGTGCTGCTTGTTGGTGTCAAAGATAAACAGGGGGATTTCTCTTTTCATTTGTAACTATTAAATAATTCTTACTTCGCTGGTACACACATCTTAGGCTACTTATCCAAGAATGCAATGAGCCTGCTCGCATATTCGATAGCATGATCATATCTCACTTCAGGTAAATCGCGGTCGGTTGAACCTTCCCAAGCAGCTTTCCAGATTCTGTCACACTCGGATGAAGGAATACAATCAAAATCAAAGCCTGCCAATTCTTCACGTATCGAATTAAGTTCGCGAACAATATACCTATAACGGAGATTCTGTTCCTCGTCATGGCTGTCATATCCATCATCCAACATATCTTCTGGATTATTTAATGAACCTAATCGTTTAATAATTCCATTAAGCATTTCTTTTGCTTCTGCTTTTGTTTCTATTATCATGATTTAGACTTCACCGTGTTGTTGAGGGCTATTGTTTTTTATTTTTAAAGATATTTTTTACCTAACTTAACCAAGAGGTTACATAATTTTTCGTTTCCCTGGTAGTCGCAAATAAACGACTTATTATAATCCTGACTGCCATAAATCGGAGAAGCCCAGAATAATTGGCCTTCAATCAAGATTGGGGCTTTCGTGTAGGAATTTTTTATGCCATTCATATAATAGCGAAGTCGATTAACAATCATGTGAATCTTATTCGCCTCATAATATTCGTCTTCTCTTAATAACTCATTTGAAGACATCGGCTGCATGTTATGTGCTGACCGATAGGCTATCTGGTAGGCTGTATCTTTGACCTTTTGAGAAGGAGCATATTTTCTTATTAATTCGCATACAGATTTCTGGCTTACTTCGCCATTCAACAGGAAGCACAAACGGAAAATCTCCGTAGGCTCTCCACGCCTAATGGCGGCTATAATGGCCTTCTTGCTGATAGTCTTACCATTATTCATAATCCAGACTTTACCGTGTTGTCGAGGGCTTTTAGTTTTTAATTTCTTTTATTTATTATCTTCTTGTTTACATCTGCAAAGTTAGCAATTATATTTGAAGCTACCAAATAAAATACATATAAATTCAAAATTAATTGTATTTTATTCGTGATTAAACATTTTACAGACGTTTTTGCATCCGTCGGCGGAATCGAACCGCCGCAAGGCCATCCAGGCACGGGATTCCTGGGCTGCATCAGAAGGTTTGACGCAGGCAGGAGAAGAGGGCGTACAGGGCCATGTTGTACTCTATGCGCTCCTTGCTGCCGAACTCGTCGGGATTGGGAGAATTGAGGGTGATATACTCGATGATGCGTGTCATGGCCTCACGGAGGCTCGCCTTGTCCATATCTATTGTTATAACTGTCTTTTCCATTGTCGTTTTGATTTGCATTTTAGATAATTGAATTATTTGCGAATGTTAATACCTTCTTTATCTTCCCTCAAAGTACGTCTTTATCTCTTGGTCGGTACTCTGTTTTGTTAATTGTTAAATCATATTGTTTTGCCTAAAAATTGAAAATCTCTGATTTTTCGCACACTCTATAACGAGGCATGTGTTACCACTTTATAGAGATAACCGTCGCTACGAACATAACCACCACGCCGAAGCCGAGGTACTGCCAAACTTATAATAATCTATTTTTGCCATAATTTTCTGTCGTTTTTTAGGGGTTCTATAATATACTATTCGTTAATAATTTCAATTCGTAACAATTCATTATCCACATGGATTTCGTACCCCTTATAATTGATGCCATAGCCTATGCAACCATAGCTACAAAAAAGAGGTTCACAAATCATTCTGGAGCCATACCAGGTGAATCCCCATGGATTACGATTATATCCATTAAGCCAATTTTCGCAATCGCCACAACGTTTTAAAATAGTATTGATTAGGCGCTTCAATTCGTTAGGTATCTCTTTCGGTGCTCTCATTTTCCGTCGTTTTTTTTAAGATTCTATAATAGGGTTTATTTTCTGGGCGTGTGCGGAATCCTTAAAATTTCACACACGCTATAAATAGGGAGATTATCAAGCCGCCAGGGTTTGCTGCCATGGCTTGTGTGGTGCGTGTCATCTCCTTGCAGACTCCTGCATCATTCCCACCATAACAATTTTTTTGGGGACGGAGAGATGACGGCCGGCAGAGGCGGGGGCGGCACACACGGCTGCTCCGTAGTATATCAGAATGCGGGTAAGGTAATCGAGGGAGGAGCACCAGCCGGGCAGTGGGGCGGCGTGGGAAACCGAGAGTGCGGCATTCACAGACATAAAATCGGCATCGGCGGGATACATCAATGCAATGCCCAAACACTTAAAATACT
>OQVZ01000372.1_pt1 | contig 17185 bp, 11 predicted proteins | sample 1691571 | NCBI WGS metagenome assembly OQVZ01 (sample SAMN03418261, study PRJEB22391) | human gut metagenome | biome: human-gut; feature: organic feature; material: feces | host: Homo sapiens | place: Tanzania | collected 2013-01
GGGATGACTATAAGAACAACAACTTCGATTTCTTCGGATATATGCCGCAGAATGCAAAAGCCAGTCTGACGAAGTCATCAACTTCTGAAAGCACCTATGTGCTCAGCATCCCTTATACCATACCGCTTATCAACGACTTGTCCTCTCCTATCCTCTTCGAAAAAGACCTGAGAGAGGCACCCATCATCTGTGCCCTACCGGAACATAAGGAAGGAACCACAGCCGCAGGAACAGAAAAGACCTTTGAACGAGTGGTAGAAATGAAGTTCGACCAGACCATGACGGGCTATTATCTCAACTTCCAGTTGGACACCAGGATGAACAAGCTCCGCCACTTCCGCATCAAAGGCGTAAAGATATACGGTACATTGCCAACGGGAGGAACCCTCTCCCGCAGCTATACCTTCAAAGAAAACAGTTGGACGGCAGAAGCCATCAAATGGACAGACCTGCAGACAAAAGAATTTGATGCTACCACCGGGATAGCACTCGCTAAAGATAAAGATGCAGAAAATCCAGCATCGCCGGCTGCCAACGACACTCTCAACCTCAATGATACTAAATTTCGCCGTTGGGGTGCCACCTTTTATGCTCCATCTACCACTCAATTCATACCGACAATAGCCGTCACCTATGATGTAACGATGGAAGATGAGAAAGGAAAGGAAGTGATAACCCGAAAGAACGTGACATCAACCATTATCCTTGACAAGCAATATTTCGATACCCTCAACCCCGAGAGTACGGCAACCATATATCCAATCAACATTCTTATCCAGCCCCGCTTTCTCTATGTGCTGGCAGATCAGGATGCCTGGAGTGGATTTTTATTGGTTGACAAGTAGAACTGTAAGAAAAGAAAGATGAAAACAACTAAGATACGACAAATACGCAAAAACATGATACTGCTCCTTACCCTTCTGGTGATGAGCATACAGACAACCTGGGCACAAGCCTTGGAAAAGAAAGACTTAACTGAAGATTGTGACTTCGTAGCAGGAACCATCTCGTTTACCCTACCAGAGGGAAACAGCAACTGTACCTGGAAAGTGGGCGGTAAGGAGATAAACGAAGGTATCACAAACGATAAAAGAGCCCTTACCCTGGAGATGAGTCAGAAGACCGACACGGTAGAGGTAGCCTATACCGATGCCAATCAGACACGCCAAGCCCTCAGCTTCGAAGTGGAGCCAAAGGTTTACGGTGAGGAATACAACGGCGTGAACAATACCAAAGTGAAATTCTATTCCGAAGAAGATTTTAAAGGACATGGTACGAAAGAAGATCCTTACATCATCAGCACAGACCTGGAACTGGCGAAGCTGGCACATGATGTGACCAACGGAAACGAAACGCAGGTATTATCCGGAACCTATTTCAAACTATCCGAGGACATCGACCTGAGCAAAGGTATCTGGATGCCTATCGGAACCTGGAATACAACTACCCAACACTTTTTTGCCGGAAAATTCAATGGTGACGGACATGCCATCAGGAATATGCTGATACAATGGACCAACGTCAATGGCAAGGAGGCTTCATGGGGTCTCTTTTCAAGACTGAACGGTAAGGGTAATAACGAAGCAGGCTATGCATCCGTTACCAACCTGCTCATCGAAAATGCATGTATCGAAAAGAAGAAGGATTATGTACCTGTAGGAAGTTCGGTTATCAAACTGGGTATTCTGGCTGCCGATATGACTCAAAATGCAGAAATCGGCAACATCATCATCCGCAACAGCAAGGTAACCGACCATGGAGAAGCCTACAAAACCAGCAATAAATATCGAGTGGGTGGAGTTGTAGGATACATGGGCAACGATGTCTCTTTAAGAATATACAATATCTCTGCCAATACAGAGATGAACATGCATACCCAAGCTACGCTCTCAACCGCAGGACAGGTAACCATTTCCGGAGGATTTGGTGCAGCTAGTAAATTGCAGAATACCGGTTATGCCATCCTGCCAAGAAATATCTACATTCACGGACCTGAGATGAAAACCAATCCTGATACCAAGAAATGCTATCGAGGTACAGTAATGGCGTTTATCGCTGCCAATAACTTTGTAAGCAAGGTAAATGATACATGGTATTATACTCCAGAAAACAAAGTATCAGGATCCAATGAATTCAATAATGGTTCTGAAAAGGAAATTGATGCCGTAAACCAGACTACCGGCAAAACCTTCGGCAGCACTTTTGCAGAGCAGAACAATGAATATATCAAAGAAATGGATGGCATGAAGACCTGGGCTTATTCTAATTCCAATAAGCAGTTTTCTTTCAATTCCATCAAGATAAAATACGAACGGGGAACAGAAGATAAACTCACTGTCGTTTCAGAAGACGGAACCGAATCTTCAGAGAAATATGATTGGTATGTATCAAAGGATAACGCCACCTGGACAAAGGCAAACACAACAGAAACCTGCAATCCATTTATCTTGCCTCGCCAGGAATACGACCAGTATGTATATGCCACTACAGGCAGTTCTAGAACCAATGCCGTTTTGGTAAAGGCGATTCATGTAGATGCATCTCTTTCTACAAATACCACAAACGGCATTACTACCTATACCGTGAATGTAACCAATGATACTGAGGAAAAATACACCAATGATAAATTGGGACTGAAGATTACGTACCAGTGGTATAAGGGTGAAAGTGAGCTAGCTGGAGAAACAAAAGCCAGCTATACCCGTCCTTCAGAAGCCACCCACAACGATAAATTCAGATGCTATGTCACGGTAGTCTTATCTCCCGATTATACATTCAGCAAATGGGTGAATGCCACAACGGTGGTTTATCTGAAGCCAGCCACATCACTATCTGATGAAATAAAGAAACTGGAAGAAGATAATATCAAAGATGATAAATATGGTTATTCGGCAGAAGAACCTATGCTTACTTGGAAGGGAGCTTACAGCAAGCTCTCTGACAAGGCTTCATGGGATGAGAACGTCATCGTGCTGATGGGCAAGAGTAGCAAGGAAGTAACTAACGACCAGACTTACGGCTTCAACATCACCAAGAATATCGGAACGCAAATTCTTACCGGAACGATGTGGAGCGAAGCGCAGAAATCTCCACTTCTCAAAAACGTTACCATTACCGGAAAGTATAATAAGAAGGAATATAAAGATGCCTGCATCGAGATAATAGGTCTTGGTCAAGGTTTAACTCTCTGGGGGGATACCCGCTTTGAGCATGTCACCTTCAACGACGGAGGAGGCGAAGCATACAAGAACATCTTCTGCCAATACAACAACCTGGAAATGGGCGATAGCATCAGGATGACGGGCTTCAAGCAAAACTCTACCAAATACGGTACCATCGACGGTGCCGTAACCACACCTATGCAGATATTCGGCGGTTTTAACAACGATTGCAGATTCTACCCTTTAAACCATAAAGACAGCATTGCTGCCTTCAACCGTTCCATGCCTCATGGAAAAGAGGGATTCAGTATTACCATCAAGTCGGGATTCTACTCTGCCATCTGCGTAGGTGGTCGCCAAGCTATCTCCCAAGACAAGAAAGAACAGCTAAATGGTGTGATGGGAACTCCAACCCAGCCTATCAAGTGTACCATCATCATGGATATCGACAGAAAATGGAACGATGCCAAAAACGAGAAAAGACCCATTAATGGTGTAGATAGAACCAACGACTATGATGCCGGTATCATTCTAGCCGGAAACCACGAAGGTGCGATGTATGCCGATGCGGATATCATTATCAGGAGTGGTAAGGTGGCTCGTATCGTTAACGGAACACTGGGAGCACAAAGCGAATTCACTCTGGACTATGAAGGGACAACATATAATGTTCCTTTGAATACATTCATGGGTAGAGCCAACATTCTGCTCGACCCAGCACATTCTGAAAACAATAATGATACTATCATAAACCGCCGCGTGATTGTTACCGAACTTTATGGCGGTAGCATGGGACGTGGACATACGAGCGATGTAAAAATCAACAACCCGTTCTATGGCTACAGCACCATCACCATCAACGGCGGAACCTTCACGATTCTTCCAGAAGGCAATACCCAAAAGAGCAATATCCTCTGCGGTATCTTTGGTGCAGGAGCAGGTGGTATGAATGGTATCGGAACTGATACTCACCATACTCCTGATGATAGAATCGCATATTGGAACACCAGCAAAGAGGTGATGCTTTACGGTTCGTATGAAGTGGCAAAGAACAACTTGATAAGCTATACATGCTATGACGCCGACGAGCATAAAGATGAAATTGTGGATCCAAGAGATACCAACACCAAGATTATCATCAATGGTGGTGTCTTCGGTTCTGAAGCAGAGAAGATTGACGGTATCTACGCAGGAGGTAGCGGATATATGAGTCCGGGATTGTGGACCAACAAAGGTATTCCAAGTAAGACGGGCGGTAATGTATACGGAAACACCGAGGATGCAGTTGTTTCGCTAACCATCAACGGTGGAGAATTCTATTGCGAGAAAGGTATCTTCGCAGGTGGACGAGGCACCAACTGGTATTACTCCGAGAGATCATATGGTGGAAATGCCAGCGACTATACTGCCCTCGGTCAAACCTACGGCAATGTAGTGCTCAATATCAATGGCGGAAACTTCTACTGTCCTATCTTCGGTGGAGGATATGGTGTGGCAGATGCCAAATTGAGTAATACAAGTACCATCACTACCCTCTCGGATATGGCACTCATCAAGGGCCAGTCCAACGTCACCATCAATGGCGGTACTTTCTACCAGAACATCTATGGCGGCGGTGATATGGCGGTAGTAGAAAACGAAGGAAATGATGCCACCAACATCACAATCGGTGGAGATGCCGACATCCGTGGTTCAGTCTTTGCAGGTGGCAACGGACGAACAAGACGCTTATCCAATCAGACTTTTGATGCAAAAGTAGAAAACACCCAGTCACCAGAATCGGTAGGAAAGTAGTGTGTTATAGCATGGCGGAAATAGATGAACAAGAATTAAGAGAAGCAAAAAGAGCATGCAATTTTATATGGGCGGCGGCAGAAAATTATGAACTTGAACCACTTTTCCTTGCATTTGCATCGGACGGAACGGCAGAGGCGCAGACTACCAAAAATATCAAATGTTTGGCAGGAACCACCAACCATGGTATTCTAACCGTAATTCGATTAAAACGGTTAATATTGAAGAGGGTGTAGTTCAAATAGGTTCGTATTGGTTTTACGATTGCGCTAACTTGACTACAGTTAATTTTAATTCTTCAACCCTTGATACTCTCGGTGAATGTCTTTTTAGGCAGTGCACTTCGCTTGAAAGTATAAATTTGCCGGCAAATGCAACATATTATTATAAGGAACTTTTCCTTGATTGTACTTCGCTTAAATATGTTTCGCTTCCGAGCACAAATAATACAAACAATTACAAGAATAAAATTCCGGAGGGTACATTCAGCGGTTGCACTTCGCTTGAACAGGTAAGTGTCGGCAGCGGTCATACCGGTATTGACACTAACGCATTTAATAAGTGTTCTAAGCTTAAAAGTATTGTTTGGAAGGGCAGTGAGCTTTCTTCAATCGGTACAAGCGCACTTGCATCTGTACCTTCAAGTTGTAAGCTTGTAGGCACTAATTCTTTGGTTAATGCTACAAGTCTTATCACTTTCCAAAATAATAACGGCTTTTGCGGTTCAAATCTCAGTTATAAGTATGACCCTGAAAACAAAAGGCTCAGCTTTTTGGGCTATGGCGATATGACTTCAAACCCTTGGAGCGTTTACAGTTCGTTTATAAGCGAACTTGATTTTAGCGGGGTTACAGGCAGTTTTACTGTTATGTCAAATGCTTTCAGCAATTTGATTAATTCAACATTTTGGCTTAATATTCCGTCAACTTGTACTTCAATCGGCAATAATGCTTTTTATAAAACAGGCTTTAACTATGTAACTGTTGATTCAAAAAATATTACAATCGGCACCGACGCTTTCGGTAACGGTAGCGGTTCTTATGCCCGTTTCTACGGTGTGGCAAATTCAGGCGTTCGTGACTATGTAAAAACAGGTCAGGCAAAAGGTTATGATTGGCATTACTATTGTGAAAACGACAACCATAATTATGTTACCGAAACCGTAGCACCTACTTGCACCGATAAGGGTTACGATATTTATTATTGTACAAATTGCGATGCTGACCAGTCAAAATCTAATTTTACAGACATAACAGGTCATAAGTATGAATATACAGGTTCAAACGGCACAAGCGTACTTTACAAATGCAGTGTTTGCGGCAAAACCGACCTTGAACTTGAAGCAACTTCGCTTTTGTCCGATTTTTCATCCGCAATCACAACAGACGATAAAGCGCCTGCTTTTTCACAGTCAAACTATGACGGCAAATTTGACCTCAATCGCAACGGCTTTATCAATTCTAAAGACTACAGTGTGCTTAATAAAATAGCAAATAGTATTGACACAACAAACAAGCAAACCACTATTGATACTTCAACTTCTTATCAAACTATCGAAGGTTTCGGCGCTTCTGCCGCTTGGTGGGCGCAGTCGGTCGGCGGTTGGGATAATATCGACGAGATAATGGAACTCCTTTACAGCAAGGAAAAAGGCGCGGGTCTTAACATTTACCGTTATAATCTCGGTACAGGCTCTCAGGACGATACTCATATCACTTCTACAGACAGAAGAACAGAGGGTTTCCTCCAAAAAGACGGTACATATGACTGGAGCAAGGACGCAAACGCTCAAAAGGCACTTGCTTCCGCTCAAAAAGCGAATAAAGATTTAAAGGTAACACTTTTCTCTAACTCTGCTCCGATTTGGCTTACAACTAACGGCAAGGCTTACTGCTCAAACGGTGCAAACTCTAACCTTGATGCAGACAAGTATGACGCATTTGCTCAGTTTGTGGTTAAGTGTACAGAGCATTTTATTGACGAGGGTTATAATGTAACAGAAGTTTCGCCTATCAACGAACCTGAATGGGCTTGGGCGGCTGACGGTAACGGTAACACTTCTCAGGAAGGCTCACACTGGGAAGACAGAGCCGCAAGAGATTTTTATAACAACGCTATGATTCCTGCAATCAAAAACAGCGAGAAGCTTAACGGTAAAGTCGGTGTTGATGTTTGGGAATGTGCTCAGCTTAACCATTCAACATATTTCAGCGGTTTCCTTAATAATATGTTCTCGTCGTCAAGCGTTTATCCTAACTATTACGGCAGGAATAATTCTAATATAAGAGATTATGTTGACTCACTCGGCACTCACTCTTATTGGGCTTCTACAAGCGACAGGGAGAGTGTTGCAAAAACTTTGGCAGGCAATGCGATAACCAACAACTATTCTGCAGTCAAAAAGGTTCGTTGCACCGAATATTGCCAAATGACAAATGACGGAAGTTCGGGTGTTTACGGTCTTATTCAAAAAGAGGGCGTAACTAACGGTCTTGGTATTGAATACGGTCTTGCGCTTGCAGATATTATGTATCAAGATTTAACCATTCTCAACGCAGTTGAATGGGATTGGTGGGTTGCCTGCGGACCTGGTACATATCCTGACGCACTTGTTTATATCAACCACGATAATCACAATGATGTTCAAACATCAAAAAGGCTTTGGGTAATGGGTAACTATGCAAGATTTATTGAGGACGGTGCTAAGCGTGTTGCGGTTTCAACAGGTTCAAGCTTCGGTAAAAATCTTGTTACAAACACAACTTATTCTTGGAAAGACGGCAAGACAACCAATACCGACAAGAATAATTATATTGAACAAACAGCTTACCAAAACCCTGACGCAACTGTAGTTGTGGTTTATATCAACAATTCCGATACAAACGAATACACCAAGTTTTCTCAAACAGATTATAAGAGTTTCAAGACTTATGTAACAGATGCAAATCGTGACCTTGAACAGTACCAGTCCGGCAACACCGGCACGGCGGTCGCAATTCCTGCTAAGAGTGTTACAACAGTAGTTCTTACACCAAATGCAAAATAAGATATAATAAAAAACGGGCGAACACTGTTCGCCCCTACGGTTGTCTTTATGATTTAACTTTTGTAGGGGCTTACATTGTAAGCCCGTTTATTATTTTTCTATATCTGTTACTGTTAACTTTTTGCCGTTAACTTTAAATTTAACATTCATATCCAAAAACGACACGCCGTAAATTCGCTTTGGGTCGTTTTGGTACGCAGGGCGTGGGTCTTGACCGAGAATTCCGATAAGTGCGCTTTGCTTAAACTTAGGAATAAGATTTAGCAAGTTGTCACTTATTTCAACTTCAAGCTTGTCTTTCTTGTGTTCATCTGCAAAACTGCTTTTTGCGTCAGGTCGGCAATCGGCATAGGCAATGTACGGCTTAATGTCAAAAATCGGAGTTCCGCTTTTCATATCAACTCCGCCGACGGTAAGCACTGTTCCGTTTTCTTTTGTGTGTTCAACTTTTAAAAGCTCAACACACGACAGACCGATATTGTTAGGTCTGAACGGAGAACGGGTGGCAAAAACACCTTTTCTTTTCTCTCCGCCGAGCTTTGGCGGGCGAACGGTTGGCGAAAAATCTTCTCTTTTATTGTCGGAAAATTCCCACAGCAGCCACAAATGCGAAAATTCTTCTATTCCCTCAAATGCTTCTTTAACATTATACGGTTTGTCGAGTATTATTTTGCCGACAAGGTCGCTCACAAGTCCGCTTTGCCTCGGTATTCCGAACTTTTCGGGCAAGTCGGTGTATATTTTTCCTATAGGTTTCATTTTTACCTCAAACTTTAATTTTTGAAAGAACTTCGCCGACTTTGTCGTGAATAACAAGGTCGGCATTTTTGTCCATAGGCGTTTCGTCACGGTTGATAAGCACCAAATATTTGCCTGTGAAATATCGCACAAAGCTTGCGGCAGGATAAACAGTTAAGCTTGTGCCAGCGATGATAAGGCAGTCGGCACTGCTTATGGCATCAAGCGCACCGCTGACAGTTTTGTTGTCAAGCCCTTCTTCGTAAAGCACAACATCAGGTTTAACAAGAGCGCCGCAATCGTCACAAAACGGAACGGGTGTGTTGTTTTCAATATAATCAATATCAAAGAATTTTCCGCATTTTGTGCAGTAATTCCTAAGTGTTGAACCGTGAAGTTCAAACACATTTTTGCTGCCTGCCGTCTGGTGCAGTCCGTCAATATTTTGAGTGACAACGGCTTTGAGTTTACCTGCTTTTTCAAGCTCTGCAAGCTTAATGTGAGCCGCATTCGGTTTGGCGTTTTTGCATATCAACTTATCACGGTAAAATTTGTAAAAATCAATCGTGTTTTTAACAAAAAATGTGTGCGAAAGTATTTCTTCCGGCGGGTAGTCATATTTTTGGTTGTAAAGACCGTCAACGCTCCTGAAATCGGGTATTCCGCTCTCGGTAGATACACCTGCTCCGCCGAAAAACACTATGCTTTTGCTCTCATCGATAATCTGCTGTAAAGTCATATTTTCACCTTAATCTGCAATGTCTGCAAGTTCAAAACGAATTACTTTTTTTAAGTCGTTTACAGAAGTTTCAACCTGGTATCCGATTTTTCCGCCGCTGAACATAATTGTGTCAAAATCTGCGGCAGTTTGATGAATTGCGGTTTTGAAAAACTTTTTCATCCCGATAGGCGAGCAGCCGCCGTGAATGTAGCCGGTAAGCGGTAAAAGTTCCTTGCTTTTAATCATTTCAATCTTTTTTTCGCCGACTGCTTTTGCAGCTTTTTTTAGGTTTAGTTCTTTGTTGACGGGAACGAGGAAAACATAATGGTTTCCTGTTTTGCCAACGGTTACAAGCGTTTTGAAAACCTTGTTTGCATCTTCGCCGAGAACTTCTGCAACTTCTGTGCCGCCGACTGCGTAGGTGTTTAAATATGTGTGCTCTTTATATTTTATTTTCTTTTGGTCAAGAATTCTCATAACATTTGTTTTGTCGTCCATAATGTACTTCCTTTATGGTTTATTTGCAGAAGGTCACTCCTGCCGATAACTAAATTTTATCATAGCTTTTGTTTGTTTTCAAGATTAGCGTTGTTTTAATTTTTGGAATATAGTATAATTAATATTACTCCAAAATATCATAGTGGGCGAACTGTATAACAATGCCTACGGCAGAAAAGGCGGAATGATTAGGCTTGAAAGAGAGGAATAAAATGTATACTCCAAACAGCGAAAGATATGACAAAATGACTTATAACAAATGCGGCGAAAGCGGACTTTATCTTCCGAAGATATCGCTCGGTTTGTGGCAAAATTTCGGCGACAATGCAGATTATGACGAGATGAAAGATATTGTTTTGACTGCGTTTGATATGGGTGTTACTCACTTCGATTTGGCAAATAATTACGGACCTAAGCCCGGTGCGGCTGAAATAAATTTCGGCAAAATCGTTCGGGAAAATCTTATGCCTTATCGTGACGAACTTGTTATCAGCACAAAAGCGGGTTACAGAATGTGGGACGGTCCCTACGGTATAGGAGGCAGCAGAAAATATCTTGTATCCTCTCTTGAACAGAGCCTTAAAAGGCTCGGCCTTGACTATGTTGATATTTTTTATCACCACTGTATGACACCTGAAACGCCGCTTAAAGAAACTGCGCTTGCGCTTGCCGATATTACTCGCTGCGGCAAGGCTCTTTATGTGGGTATCAGTAATTACAACGGCAAAAAAATGCACAAAATGCACCATAAGTGCGATGATTTTGATGTGCCGTTTATCATAAATCAAAACCGCTATTCAATTTTAGACAGGACTGTTGAAAACAATGATTTAAGAAAAGAAGCGAAGTCAAAAAAGAAAGGTTTGATTGCGTTTTCGCCGCTTGCTCAGGGTCAGCTTACAAACAAGTGTGCAAACGGTATTCCGAAAAATTCAAGGCTTTACGACAATAAAGTTTTGTGGGAAAAAGTCGGCTACAACGAGGCAAGGCAGTCGCAAATTACTCAGCTTTATAATATTGCCCAAAAGCGTGAGCAAACCCTTTCACAACTTGCAATTCAGTGGCTTTTGGAATACGGGAAGGTCACTTCCGTTCTTGTAGGCGTTCACTCAAAGGCGCAGCTTATTGAAAATTTAAAAGCGCTTGAGTGCGAACCGCTTTCAAAATCGGAAATTTTGCAGATAAATGCGATAGCAGGCAAGTGATTTTGCTTGACAGCTTTAGTAATATAATATATAATATAGTGATTAAAATTCTGAAAAGGAGACATTTTTATGGCAGCAAAAACTTTTAAGATGACATCGGCAGGTAAGGCTGAACTTGAAAAAGAACTTGATTACCTCAAAACCGAAGGCAGAATTGATATAGCAGAAAAACTTAAGGTTGCCCGTTCATACGGTGACCTTTCGGAAAACAGTGAGTATGACGAAGCAAAGAGTGAGCAGGCAAAGATTGAGGCTCGTATCAGTGAACTTGAATATCAGCTTGAAAATGCGGAAATTGTTGACAGTTTTGACAAAGACGCAGTTAGTATGGGTTCGGTTGTTACTGTTAAAAGACTCAGCGACGGCGTGGAAGCAAAGTATGAAATCGTAGGCTTTGCTCAGTCAAACCCTGCAGAAGGTAAAATTTCCGATGAAAGCCCTGTAGGTATGGCTCTTGTGGGCGCAAAAGAGGGCGAAACAGTAGTTGTTGAAGCTCCTATCGGCAATCTTGAATATGAGATTGTATCAATCGACTAATTAATTGAAACAGAGGTACAAATATGGCAGGAAAGTTTGAAATCACCAAGGCAGGCGACAGCACTTTCTCATTTGAATTGTTTATTGACGACAAGGCAGTCGGCAAAAGCCCTGTGTTTGACAAGGAAGACGCTTGCAAGAGAGGTGTAAAGGCTGTTAAGAAGAACAGCAGAATGAAAGTTCAAAACGCACTTGCAAACGATGAGGAAAAGACAAACCCTAAATATCTTGTTGAGCAAGACGGCGAAAAAGTTAAATATACATTATTTCTTCAAACAGGCGCAGTTGCCCTTGAGGGAAGCGCCGACAGTGCAGAAGAAGTTCTTGATATTATTGAAAAAATCGGCAACAATGCAAACGCCGCTCCTATGGCAATGGCTGAAGTTGTTTTGAGCGAAAACGAGCAAAAGCAGATTAGAATTGACAAGCTTAAGGCACTTCAAGATGCAGGCAAAGACCCGTTTGAAATTACGCTTGCAACTCAAACTCACCATTCAGACGAAATCAAGGCAAACTTTGACGAACTTGAGGAAAAGGATGTTACTATCGCCGGCAGAATTATGACTTGGCGTGATATGGGTAAAGCTAATTTTATCGACATTCAAGACAGAAACGGCAGAATTCAGGCTTATGTAAGAATGAACGATGTAGGCGAAGATGTTTTCAAGGAATTTAAGACTTGGGACCTCGGCGATATTGTTGAAATTACAGGCTTTGTATTTAAAACAAAGACGGGCGAAATTTCGGTTCACGCAAAGCAAATCAGGCTTCTTTCAAAGTCGCTTCTTCCGCTTCCTGAAAAGTTCCACGGTCTTACCGATACCGACACCCGTTACAGAAAGCGTTACCTTGATATGATTATGAACCCTGATGTTAAGGACACTTTCATCAAGCGTTCAAAGATTATCACTTCAATTCGTAACTTCCTTGACAGCAAGGGCTTTATTGAGGTTGAAACTCCTATTCTTAATACAATTCCGGGCGGTGCGGCTGCAAGACCGTTCATCACTCACCATAACACACTTGATATGGATATGTATCTTCGTATCGCAACCGAGCTTTACTTAAAGCGTCTTATCGTGGGCGGTATGGAGCGTGTATATGAAATCGGCAGAAACTTCAGAAACGAGGGTATGGATGTTCGCCACAACCCGGAGTTTACCTGTATTGAGCTTTACCAGGCATTCACCGATTATCACGGTATGATGGATATTGCGGAAGAACTTATCCGCAATGCCGCAAATGAAGTTTGTGACAGCCTTCATATTGTATTTAACGGCACTGAAATTGACCTTGAAACTCCGTTTGCAAGGCTTACAATGGTTGAAGCTGTTAAAAAGTACAGCGGTGTCGACTTTGCCGAGTTTATGAGCGACAATGAAAAGGCTATTGAAGTTGCCAAGGAAAAGGGCATTGAGATTGAAAACGGCAAGGCTACTTGGGGCGATATTCTCAATTCGTTCTTTGAAGAATATGTTGAAGCAAATCTTACTCAGCCAACCTTTATTATGGACTACCCGGTTGAGATTAGTCCGCTTACTAAGAGGAAGCCTGACTGCCCTGTTCTTACCGAGCGTTTTGAACTTTTCATTATGGGCGGCGAGTACGGCAATGCTTATTCCGAGCTTAATGACCCGATTGACCAGATGTCACGCTTTGAAGCACAGATGAAACTCCGTGAAGCAGGCGATGACGAGGCTAATATGATTGACCACGACTTTGTTACCGCACTTGAGTACGGTATGCCTCCTACAGGCGGTCTTGGTATCGGTATCGACCGTCTTGTAATGCTTCTTACAGATAGCTATTCTATCCGTGATGTATTACTTTTCCCGACAATGAAGCCGCTTGATAAATAATATATAATCGCAATGGGCAATTCCAATCGGGATTGCCCATTTTTAAAACAAACAGAAATACAAATCGGAATTTGCGGAGGATAATATGAAAGTAGATGTCATTAAGAAATATTTTCAGTCTTGGTTAGATAACGATGTTGAGATTGTAAAACAGACTTTTTCTGAAAATGCTTTGTATAGTGAATGCTATGGACCTGAATATCATGGCTTATCACAAATTGTAACATGGTTTGAAAATTGGAATAATAAGGGACAAGTATTGGAATGGACAATCAAACGAATATTCGAGCAAAACCAAACGTTAATTGTTGAATGGTACTTCAGATGTAATTATGATGGTAAGATAGATGGCTTTGATGGTGTTACAATAGCAGATTTTGATAAGGATATGAAAATATTAAAATTATGTGAATTTCAGTCGAAGGCAGAACACTACTATCCATATGAATCATGATCTAAATTCCAGTTTGCCAACTTGACCTTTGAGAGAGGAGAAATCCTTTTCTCAAAGAACTTGATAATTACTTCAAGGCACAGTGACAATCAAATAGACAGAGAGCATACAATCCGTTTCGGAAAGTATGCTCTCTTTATTTATATACATTTATAATGGGATTTGGCTTGCCGGTTGACTTTCAGGCAGTAGATGAATATAATAAGTATCAGTGGAGAATTGCCGGGTTTCATAGTTCGACTTACATTATTTACATCAAAACATACATCATTCGAGTGCCAAATTGCTGTAAATGAGTCCGAAAAAGTTGTTTTTTAAGCCTATTCAAACGGCTTTAATGCCCGTTAGAACAACTTATTTTCGCAAATGAGAGAACCGAAACATAATCCCTACAATGAAACCGATTAACGAATAATTATATATTTATATCAGTGGGCAATTCCAATCGGAGTTGCCCATTTTTAAAATAAACAGAAATACAAATCGGAATTTGTGGAGGGTAATTATGATAAATTTTTTGAATGATATAAGGAATGCAGAAAATCCAATATCCAATAATAGAAAACTTATAAATACCATAGCGATATTGTTTCTCGGAATAGCTTTGGGAACTTTCTCAAAATATCTGGATTTTCGTCAAACTGAACTTCCAGGTGTGCTTATGGCAATAAATGGAGTCTTAGATATTGGTAATTTTCTTGGGCGTTTTGCAATCTGGATATTGATTGCACTGTGTATTTCTATTTATAGCAATTCTGCAATAAGAGCAAGCATCAATGTTTTTGTATTCTTTGTTGGTATGGTTGCAAGCTACTATTTGTATTCAAACTATATTGCAGGATTTTTCCCAAGAAGTTATGCGATGATTTGGTTTGGATTTACAGCTGTTTCTCCATTATTGGCTTTTGTCTGTTGGTATGCAAAGGGGAAAAGCAAACTGGCATTTATACTATCAGCGCTGATTTTGGCAGTATTGTTCAATATGTGCTTTGTATATGGATGCTGGTATTTTAATGCAAAATCTGTTTTGGAAGTGATAGTCTTTATTATTGGACTTATTGTTTTGAGGAGAGACACATTGAGGAGTTCTGCGCTAATGGGAACGATTAGTATAGTTCTTGCAGTTTTACTTGATATGGTTATTCCATTTCATTTTGGATAAACAACTTCCAGTTTGCCAACTTGCCCTTTGAGCGAGGAGAAATCCCTTTCTCAAAGGCATAGAAAAAGGACAGTCGATTTTTTCGACTGTCCTCTCGGATTGGTTATGTAATTGTAAAATGTTATTTTTCGTCAAACTTTTGAATATTCCCGTAATCTTTAAGCTTACTATTTTCAAAAGCTTGTTGTAAATTATCGCTATCCAAAAACAACACATTTCCACTTGAGGTCAAGGGCAACAAACAAGAATCAGCTTTCAGTATTTCTGCCGGATTGTCTATTAGCATAACCAGAGGATTTTTTGCTTCTATCGGCTTCGCTGCTCCAAGAGTTACATTTACAGGAAATGCAAGCAGACCGCCACCTTCGTATTCGTATAACCCTGTTCCTTTTGGCAATACACTTCCGTCGTTTGTCAATATCGGCATTTGAGTGTCTAAAAACTCTTGCATACTTTTTGATAAACTGCTATATTCTATGGGTCTTAATTTGCCAGAATCGCCAAAGTTTTCAATCCATTTGGGATTTGTAAATACCAAATGGTCATAATTTCCCAGCTCGTCAGAAAGTTCAATAGCGCTATCTACTACATAGGAGAGGAGCAAATTGTCCTCTTGGTCAGATAGCAAATTGCTTCCGGCAGTTATCAGTTCTTCATTTTCGCATACTGTATCTATGTCAGTATATTCTATAAAGCTAATTCCGGTCATGTCATATTCGGAAAGCTTATTTGTATTTCCGCACCCGGTTAAACTAATCACAAGTGCTAATGCAAACATGATTATAATGTTGTTATGTTTCATAGATTCCTCCATTTTCTGTTTGTTGCCCAATTATTTAAGAAGTATAGCACAAACTTATGAACAAATCAACATCATTTCAGCCTGTCGGCAACATCGTGTTCTCTGGCATACTCCCACGCCGCCTCTCGGCGTTCTTCACTGTATGGGGCGGACAGATGGAAAGAGAAACCGTCAAGATATAACACAAGGGAAATAATAAGGGAAAGCTAACCTGTGATAAACTTAGTGTTTTCAAGGGATTTGGCTTGCCGGTTGACTTTCAGGCAGTAGATGAATATAATAAGTATCAGTGGAGAATTGCCGGGTTTCATAGTTCGACTTACATTATTTACATCAAAACATACATCATTCGAGTGCCAAATTGCTGTAAATGAGTCCGAAAAAGTTGTTTTTAAGCCTATTCAAACGGCTTTAATGCCCGTTAGAACAACTTATTTCCGCAAATGAGAGAACCGAAACATAATCCCGACAATGAAACCGATTAACGAATAATTTCATATTTATAATCAGTGGGCAATTCCAATCGGAGTTGCCCATTTTTAAAACAAACAGAAATACCAATCGAATGTTGGAGGCAAAAAGCATGATGAAACTCGATAATTTTGTTGATATGATGACCGGACATTTTAATAACAAAGAGCAGTTTGATAAGATGAAGAAAGAAGGAAAAGCATATCCTTATGCAGAACACATTAATACAATTTGTAATGAAAAAATTTTGAACCTTCCTAAAGATTTTAATGGTAAATTTGTTGTGGAAGAAAGCTACTATGAGACAAACGGGAAACGCCATGCTTCCCCACATCTTTTCCTTATTACAGAGAAAGAAGATGGAATTGTGTTGTATTCTTATGAAATACCAAAAGGAGAAGATAAAAGTGCGTTTTCATATGATTCTATGAAAAATGTTGACTACACTGAATTGAAAAAATCTGAAAAATTCACTCCGGCGTTCTATCATGAAAAAGATGGAATCTGGGAAGGAGGCAGTACAAGCCAGTTTTCACCGGTAATGACATTTAAGCTTTGGGAAAAGTTTTCTGATAGTTGTCTGGAGGTATCTGAAAGCATGGAAGTTAATGGAAAGAAAACTTTTGGATATGATGAACCAATTATCTATAAGCGAGTATAATCCAAGAATGGAATATTGCGATAAATTATAGTTTGCGGTTGTGAATAAGCAGCCATAACCGCACCCGAATTTCAAA
>OQVZ01000379.1_pt1 | contig 17092 bp, 23 predicted proteins | sample 1691571 | NCBI WGS metagenome assembly OQVZ01 (sample SAMN03418261, study PRJEB22391) | human gut metagenome | biome: human-gut; feature: organic feature; material: feces | host: Homo sapiens | place: Tanzania | collected 2013-01
ATTTTTCGGTGATCCGTGGTTTAACGATCCTTGGTTTGATGATAGAGACATTCAGAAGGCAAAGACTATTGGGTATACTTGGAAAATAATGTATGCTTCATGAAGAAGCCAGAACTTGTGACAATAGGCTTTTTGAACTTCTTCAAGATGGACAATGTTTATGTGGAAATGAGTCCGTTCCGATAACAGCTTCTCAATCAAGCCGTTATCGGTATTTTGCTTCGTGTAAGTTGCTGATTACAAACGAATTATATATATATACGTGTTTATAAAACGTTTTACGTCGCAGCGTTCGGGTACACCTGCATACATCGGCTTTCCGCGCATTCTGAATGTATTTTTGAGGTAAATGTATTACTAATGTATTACCAAATGCCAAAAAATGTATTACCAAATGCGTGTTTCTGTTCCCGATACATTATAAACACCTTTAAAGATTTATGCATTATGGCAATTTTGAAATTTAACATTGTTTATGACAGAAAGCACGCCACGGAAGAAGGAAAGCCCGGTTCTGTGGAAATAAGGTTCAGTCTGAGTCGCAAGCAGAAGTACTTCGCGACAGGCATAAGAATCGCCCCTAACGAGTGGGACAACAACAAAAACAAGGTCGTCCGCCGTCCAGACAAAGACGAATTGAATAAGCGTCTTGCAGTTCTCTGCACAAAGGCCGACAAAATTGTGAGCAAGTCTTACAGCGACGACAACTTCGATTTCAACTCTATCACCAAGCTCTATCAAGGCGAACGTGCCGAGGAAATGGATTTCACTACCTACTGTGAACAGCGTACCCTTAAGCGGCGTGTGTCTGAAAGCACTAAGACTCGCTACCGTGTCTTCACTCGCTTCTTGCGCTCGTGGGGCAAGATAGTTTCCTTCGCTGACCTTACCGTCGCCAATGTCCGTGCGATGGACGAATATTTGCATACTCGCGAGATAGGGCAGTCCACCATCTACAACTATCACAAGTATCTAAAACTCTTCATTAACGATGCAGTCATTGACAACCTTGTGCAGGAAAATCCGTATCGTCGCCTTAGCTTCAAGATAAGCCGTGGCGACAAGAAGTATGTCGATTGCCTCACAGTCGAGCAGTTTGATGCCGTCCGTAATCTCACCGTTTCCACGGCTCACCTCTGCAAGGCTCGCGACCTTTTCCTATTCCAGTGTTACACCGGGCTTGCGTACGCCGACCTTATGGCGTTCGACTTCAACGAGTGCGACCTTATCGACGGTAAGTATTTTTATCACGACCGCCGTACCAAGACTGACGTTGATTTCGTCCTTCAGCTTCTCCCCCAGGCTGTCGACATTCTCGCCAAGTACAAGAACAAGCTGCCCACGCTCTCAAATCAGCGCTACAACGACTATCTTAAAGTCATAGGTTCGATGATAGGTGTTGACGGTCTACATTCACACATGGGACGAGCCACGGCAGCTACGATGTTCCTTTCAAAGGGAATGCCTATAAACGTTGTATCAAAGGTTCTCGGACATACAAATCTCCGACAAACTCAGCGCTACGCACGTACTCTGTCCCGCGACGTACGCTCGGCATTCAATAACATTGAAGGTAAATTCTAAGCAATACCACACAGCGACCCATCCAAGGGTCGCTGTTTTTATTCTTCCTACAGACGAATCACCGCAATACATATTCTTTTGTACGTTAAATTTGCGGTATGAATGATTTTAGAAGTATCATAATAGCAGTTACCGGGGCGTTCTTCGCCTTATTGAGTCCCATTCAGGACTTCATGGCAGGTATGCTCATACTCTTTGTCGTCAACTTCGTCTTCGGTCTGCTCGCTGCCATATTCAACGGCGAGGAATGGTCATGGCGAAAGGCTGGCATGTGTTTCATTTATTGCCTTATCTTCTTCGCTACGGCAGCATCGATGTTTATCGTCGGGCACTTCATGCACACCGAAGAACAGGCGCTTGTCTGCGTCAAATACGTTTGCTTTGCTGCCATTTACCTATTCGGCACCAACATCGTACGCAACTGGCGAAGCCTCTGTACTCCTGGTTCCACATGGCATAAGCTCACATCACTTCTCTACTACATACTTACAGTCAAGTTCGTAGAGAAGTTCACGATTTTCAAGCATTTTTCTCCCGAACCGAATAACGACGACCTCAAATGAAACTTACACGACAGCAACTCATTCAGATAGCTCCTGCTTCCGAGCCTTATGTTGACAAGTATATCAACTATATAAACGGCTATGCAGAAGCCTTTCATATTACCACTCCTCTTCGTATGTGCCATTATCTCGCGCAGATTCTCCACGAGTCTGCTTGTCTTAAGTACACCGAAGAACAAGGCCCTACCCATTACTTCGATAAGTACGATACTGGCAAGCTCGCCAAGAGACTCGGCAATACCCCACAGAAGGATGGCGACGGATTCAAGGATCGTGGACGTGGACTTATCCAAATCACAGGACGTGCCAACTACACTGCTTACAATAGTTCGAAGTATTGCAAGGGTGATGTTGTCAATCATCCCGAACTCCTTGCCAAGCCTCTCGGTGCTGTCAAATCCTCTATGTGGTTCTTCGACTCACATAATCTCAATAAGTATGCCGACAAGGACGACCTCGTCAAGATAACGAAGATTATCAACGGAGGCACCAACGGACTCGAACAGCGACGTGCGTTCCTCGATAAGGCAAAGAGTATTCTTCTTAAAAATTAAAGCTATGAACATAAACGATAACGGGCAGCGCGAATGGTTGCGCTCAATAATCAGCGACTTCTATTGGTTTGTAGTGATAATGACCATCTGGATAGGTATTATTGTCTCCTGCTCCAGCTGCTCATCCCCACGACCCGTAGTCCTCGAACGTACCCTTCACGATACGGTGCATGTCAACAATATCCGCCTTGACAGCGTCTATATGCACGACTCCGTCTACTTCGAGTCCATTGTCAAGGGCGACACTGTTTATCGCACCAAGGAGATTACCCGTTGGCGCGGCCGTATTTCTATCAAGCACGATACTGTCTACGCTGTCAGAGAGAACAAGACGGAAATCCCCGTCCCGGTAGAACGCAAGCTACCTTTATGGAAGCAGCTCGCCGTACCTCTAATTTCGATATTCCTTATGATAACAAGTACAGTAAGCTTAATATGGCTTATACATCGTAGAAAATAACCTATGGGAGTCCTTTTAAAATCTATCCGCAAGATTCTCGTCGAACTTATCGACCGCATCGATAGTGGCGAATGTGCCACTACTGACGAGCAGGAACGCATGTTCCTCGACCTCTGCACGATGATTGCCGCCAAGGAGCGTCGTGTCTCCAAGTACGAGGCTTGCCGTTATCTCAATATGTCTCGCGCCAAGTTCGACCGCTACGTGTCTGAAGGACGTATTCCTCACGGACGCAAGTCCCCGGGATTTAAAGAACTTTCATGGAGTCTTGCCGAACTCGATAGTTGCAAACTAAATAAGTGTTAGAGTTTTATTTTTGTCATAATCGTTTGTAGCCGTTCTGTTGTGATAACAGAGCGGTTTTTCTTTGAGCATTATCCTCCTCATTTGAGCATCGTTAGGCGACACCTTATATAATAAGTAAATTTGCTTCAAGTCCCAATGTTGGGGCGAAACCTAAACTTTTATTATTATGTCTGAAACAAAAACTTATGTATTCGGCAATGATGGCCAGTGCGGTGGCGGTATGATGTCGCTTCTTGCTCCTCTCCTCCAGCGCAACGGGCTTGATCCTAACCTTCTTCTTGCTATGAACAAGAACGGCAACGGTTGGGGCGACGGTAGTGGCTTCATGTGGGTTATCTTCCTGTTCTTCCTCATGGGATGGGGCGGTAACGGTTGGGGTGGATTCGGAGGCAACGGACGTGGTGCCATAGCCAACGAAATCAACAACGACTACGGACGCTCTCTCCTCATGGATGCTATCGGTGGCAACCGCAACGCTCTGTCTAATCTCGCTACTCAGCTCAACTGCACCGAAGGACAGATTCAGTCGGCTATCTCGGCTCTCACTTCACAGGTTCAGTCTGTAGGCAATCAGGTAGGTATGAGCGGTATGCAGACTATCAACGCTCTCCAGCAGGGTAATATGCAGATTGCCCAGCAGCTCGCCAACTGTTGCTGCGAGAATCGTCTTGCTACCTGCCAGCAGACCAACACTCTCCAGTCTGCCATCAACAACGTGGCTACCGGACAGGAGCGTGGCTTCGCTAACGTGGCTTACGAGACCCAGCGTCAGACTTGCGACCTTCACAACGCCATCAAGGACAGCACACAGACTATCGTCAATGGTCAGCAGCAGGCTGTTATGCGCGAAATGCAGAACAAGATTGACGCTCTGCGTGAAGAGAATAGCACCTTCAAGTCGTCTGCAATGACTTCACAGATTGTCGGCCAGGCTCTCGCTCCCGTCAATGCCGTTCTTGCTGGCTTGCAGAAGGAGGTGGGCGAAATCAAGTGCGCTCAGCCTAACACCGTGACAGTTCCTTATCAGCCGTTTGTTACTGTTCCCAACTGTGTCGCAGCTCAGTACGGCCTTTACGCCAACGCCAACGCTAACGGCTTTTGGGGTTAATGAGAAAGGAGGTTTCTATATGACACCTATTTGGAATTATCCCTTCTCATGGGTCAACCGCCGTGGTTCTGCTGCCGTGGCTTCCACTGCCGTAGCGGTCTCTACTACAGCTGTCACGTTCTCCTTCCGCAACCATGCTTTTGCTTCGGCTAATTATCGCGGAACGGTCTTCGTTAAGCTGGCTCAGACCATCCCTACCGGCACCACTGGCACACTCCCTATTCTCTTCGAGACGAACGGGGCTACCCAAGCCGTTACTAAGTACAACGGCTCTCCTCTTACCGTCGCCGACCTCCCAGGCACTGGCGTCTTCCAGCTCTGGTTCGAACGCGACACTAACACCCTTCAGCTCATGACGGGTATTGTCTAACCTATTCTTAAAAGAAAGGATTTCTTATGTTTAGCGGTTTGCGTACTAATAGTATTTTTTATGTGCTTGACAAGAGCAACGAGCCTAAATTGCAGATTGGACAGGTTGTTTCCGTTTCCAATCCTCAGCCTAAGTTCCCCACTTATCAGCCCGGACAGTTCTCCCCTCAACCGATGGAGTCTGTGGTCGATGTCCGTGTGAAGCTTACCGATGGCGAAATGGATTTCAAGCAACTCCCTTCCAATGGTCAGATTGCCAATTCCGGCTCGCTCGTTGTCTCTGAGTCGCGCGAGGCTATGTCTGCCGAGGTTGAGGCTATGCTCCGTCAGTCTCGTCAGATTCTCGAAAGCGTTGACTATCATCGCTCTGTGGTCTCCTCTTGCGAGTCCATGCTCGCCCAACTCAACCCTCAGATAGCCGAGAAGAAGGCGCAGGAGCAGAAAATCTCCCAACTCGAAACCAAGATGTCTGGTATCGAGGGTACTCTCTCCAATATCCAGGGCATGCTTGCTCAGGCTCTCAAACCTAAGGCGTAGGAAGTCCTCTCTTTTTCGAACTTAAAAAACATTATGACTATGAATTTTATTGTTGAAATTACCGAGGATAAGTTCTCCGAACTCACCGAGAACGCCGAGAAGATGCTTCGCTATGGAGGCAAGGTTATGTCCTGTCTCGATTCTATCAAGCGTGAGCGGTATGGCGAGCGCAGTCCTATGCCCGACTATCGCAGCTCCGACTATCGCAACCAGCGCCACGAGTCAGAACGCGACGACTATCCCGACTACCGCCGTCCACGCGAACGTCGCGACTATGATTATTAATGTCTAACCCGAGGAGAATGTCTTTATGGCATTCTCCTCTTAATCCCTATTCTTCATATGAAACCTCGTCAGTCCCTTTCTCAGTACGACTATCGTCCGCCCGAAATGCTCGCCTATCTGCGTTACTATGGCTATCATTTCTCACGCCGTATGCACGACTTCGCTGTCTCTCGTATGCGTCGCGACAACAAGCCTATCACTCCTTGGACTAAGGAGAAGGTTGAGCAGACTCTTCATAAGTACGGCATCGCTCTCGACAATGCCGTTGCCTACGACCATGTCTATGTCCTGAATATGGCTCTTGCCGATTTCTACGGCTCTTCCATCACCGATGAGCGTGCCCTTGCCCTCTTCGTCAAGGATTACGTCGATGATGAAGACCAGCCCGACGGTTTTGTTTTCAATCGCTTCTATGCCGATTGTGCCCTCTCTGGCACCCCAATCCCATGGGAAGACGTATTAGACCCCTCATAGCCTATGCGCTCACAACAAATATACCTCCATTCCTACGATTGGACGGTGCTGATATTCTATAACGTCCCTTCTTCTAAGGTTGATGTTATCCGCAGACATCTTCAATCTCTCGGCTGTCATTCGCAGCCCCTTGAAGATGCCTGCCTTCTTGTCTCTCACTCTGTCCCCGACACTGCTTTCACCTATACCAACATTTCCTTCCACCGCACTCTCATAGTTCTCTGTCCCTCTTCTTCTCCCTCTCAATTCCTCAATACCCTCACCCACGAACTTCTCCACGCCGTCACCCACATATCCGATTATTACAGTATTCCTCTCAATACAGAATCTCCTTGCTATCTCCTCGGTTCTCTCGCACAAGCTTCTTATCCCGTCGCCAAACATTATTTGTAAAACATTTTACACGGCTTCTGTAAAATATTCTTGTCCGTATCGCTGATATTTAGTACTTTTGCAGCAATACATCAATAACTCTTATGAAAACAATACTTCTATCTTTAGCTCTGTTCGCTTGCGTAGCCGGCGACAATGTTTATGTATGCACAGGCCCACACGCACGTCGTTACCACAAATCTGCATCTTGCGAAGGCTTGCGCAATTGTAGCTGTGAAATCAAGCAGGTAAGTCTCGAACAAGCAAAAAAGATGCACAAAACGCCATGTCACATTTGCTATAAACATTAAAAACAGAATAGTATGAAAAGATTATTATTATTATTAACTTTATCTGTGATTATGAGTATAAATATCATGTCACAGTCTATTTCAGCAAAAGAAAGACAACAGTGTAAACAAATGTATATACAGGCTGCTAAAGAAATGAACCAACAGATGCCTATAGTTATTGATGAATATACTACATTGTTTTCTGTCACATTTATGAATTGGGTGTATTCTTATAATTATCGTATTAATTTTGATTGTAGTAGTATATCCAAGGAAGATTTTGATAAAATGTTAAGCAACATAAAGAAAGAAGCAATCATAGACCAACGAAAACTTATTGATTCTGGAAGATACGGTGCTACACGCAGCGAAATGAAGCGTTTATTTAAAGCTCTTGGTTTTAAATTTAGGTACAATTATTCAGATATTAACGGTAGGTTTTTAGGTAGCTTTGAATACGATTATAGAGTTTTTTAAATATATAAAACAATGAAAAGAGTTAAGCTTTGGCAATTTGTAGTGGTTCTATTTATTTCTGCATTCTGAGAAAGAAGTGGGCCGATGATAAGAAGCAGGTGGACTTCGCGAATAAGAATATTGAGATGATAATGCAGGAGGCTGTAGAAGATTTGGATAGGATAAAATAGGTTAAATAAAAGTGATGGACCTTCTAAAAGTTCACCACTTTTTCTTAATTGTTAAGCTTGTACTTTACCACATATCACCAGGCTGTTCATAAACCAGACCATGTTCATTCACATAAGCCTTGGCTTCATTGTATGTGTCAAACTCCACTGCTGTTGCAGTAGCAGCTGGGAACACCTCTGCATTATCACCTTGTTCTGTAAGAGGAAACACCATCTTTGTACCCTCATAAACCACCTTAAATCTCTTTGTCAATTTATTCATATTTTTTATTTTAAAAGTTTAACTTACTGTTCTGGTGTGACTGATACCGTGTAGCCCTTGCTCTGTAGTGTTGAAATTGCATTATCAGAAGCCGAAGTACGAGTTCCATATATCGTTATCTTTTTACGCCAATAATCATCTGAAGAAACGAATCCTACTTCACACTGCGCAAGATCGTTTAGTGCCTTATCTACATTATTACCAAGATTCACTCTTTCTAATGCTATGATTTTCATGTTACTTGGTCTTGTTCCACTCCATGAAAGTTTTGTCACTTTATTAAATGAAAGAAATTTCAAAGGCAAGTTAGATATTTCACCAGTTAATTTTCCATTAAACCTAACATCACTAGTTAACTTAGTCATATTATTCAACACGGAAATGTCACCAGTTATAAGAGGGCTGAGAAGAGTGAGGGTTTTCAGAGATATCATTTTAGCTAAGGCAGCGATATTACCAGTTATAAGAGGACTGGGAAGATACAATGTATTAATTTCTGACATATCTTTAAGATTTGAGATGTCCCCAGTTATAAGAGTATTAGAAAGAGACAATGTCTTAATTTTTGACAAACCTTTAAGATTTGAAATGTCACCTGTAACAAGAGTACTCTTAAAAAATATTGTAGTAAGCTTAATATTGTTCTTTAGTGCCTCAATATCACCAGTTATAAGAGGACTGGTAAAATACAAAAAATCGAGATTGGCGGAATATTTAAGTTCCGATAAGTCAAATTCTATAGTATCATGTGTGCCGACACCATTATCATTAAATGATGCTATAGTATATTTTGGAATAGATACTACACAATCATTATTTGAAAAATATATATTTCCAGCAGAACCATTCTTTATTTCTAAAGAAGCTCCTTTATTTTCAGCCCCTGTTGTATCTGTAAAATAGCCATTCTTAACAACGACTGTTTCATCTTTATTAAATTTTACCTGTAGATGTGCTACACCAGATGTTGGAGTACCTATTTTTACCAACATTTTACCCAACTGTGGTAAGTTGTCATTATTGACACTTCCAGAAAGTTTAGTTATAAGGCATTTATTCATATTAATTATATTTAAAGATTAAACTTATATATTTTATCACACTCCTTTAAGCGTTGAGCTATCCAATTATATACACGGTATAAATTATCAGTATGTGTCTCCTTAAAATAAGGATACTTGGTAGGAGTCATAGGCCACTTAATCAAATCCTTTTCAAAATTAGATGCTCCTATTGTAGAACACCAATCAGTTAACATCTTATAGATGTTTTTCTCAGTCAAAACTTTTGACCTCAACTCCTTATATCTTTCACAAAGTTCTGTATCAAAATATTTAATAATCCATCCTGTTGGTGTTTCTAAGGTGTTTCCTAACCTCTCACTTATGGGAGAGACTTCACCCCAACCTCCCCATCCAAGGATTCCATCCAAGTCATAGGGACAAACTGCCCATTTAGTACCATCATAAGTAACCCATTGCCAGTTTTTTCTAAATCCGTCAATATTCATGACAACATCACTGAATATAAGATAGTCAATAATACCTTCCACATCAAAGAACTCAAGAATTTTATTCTTGATTTCAGAGTCTTCTTTACCATCACTTATCATATTATTCAGTGTCGGGATATATGTTGTTAATGTTTTATAATATCCCTTAACTTTATTTGTTAGAACGTGATTTTTATCACCTGCCTTATATGATGGGCTATCAGAGTCTATCAACTCTTTTCTGTTGGTATCTGCGTTATATTTTGTACCATCTATACAAATCAATGACTTTGGATTTCTAAACTCAACACCATCTTTGTTACCATTGGAAGTTGCTTCCTTTCCATTTATAACATTCCAGTTTATATTTCCATTATAAGTAAATGTATCATATATGTCCCCATCCAACTGTATATGTTCAGACGTAGACTTATTCTGCATATAGTTATCACGGTGTTTCTTTATTGCCCAACTGAATATGCCATAAAATTCACCATTAAGATTAACAATACATGGAAAGCCATCGGGATAGCATCTTGCTCCGTTATCTATGAGTAAATTCATGTCATTAACATCTTTCATTCCTTTAGTACCATATCCTATAGTTTCATTTGAAGGCAACAAGGCTCTCTTCCAAATTCTATTACTAATGAAATTTTTAGTTTCCTCTATTTCATTAAAAAGCTTATAGCCAACGATTGACACTCCTTTAAAGAAATCAGCATAGTATGCCTTGAAATGAAAAGAGTCTTGAGAAACCCAATCTCCAAACTTCATCTTGAATGTGTTGTCGCCTATCCAATTATCATTACAGAAGTCACATGCAAAATTTTTCTTTGGCATACTCATGGAAGAATTGCCCTGTGCGTTCAAGATAACATTCTTCTTAAAATAATTTCCTTGCATATCCCAAAACTCAAATATTGCATGTAAATCCTGCGTCTTACTTGTTGGCATTGCATCAATATTTGAGATATTCACAAAAGCCAGTCTTGGTGTTGGTACTTGAATAGAGTCACTTTCACTCCAGTCAATAGGAGTCTTTACATCAAAACCATTATCTTTGAGGGCATCTTGAATGTTATTTACGCTATTGCCTTGAAGATTGAGATTAGAAACTTCAAGATTAGTAATATTCATATCATGTTCATGCTTCTTGCCATTTGAATCACGATAAGACATTACTCTTTCATCTGAATCTGTAGTAATCTCCATTCTTCCTTCTGGGTCTTCAATGTGATTAAACTCTTCAGGAATAGTTTCAGACTTGGCATTATAGATATAATGACTACCATCTGCATTAGTAGAGGCAAGGATTTTACCGTTAGTATCAGTCTCCACAGAAAGAAACTCTGGATTCTCCTTCAACGAGAACACATCAAGAAGTTCTTTGATGTAAGGGTTAACAATGTCTATCTCCTCCTGCAATTTATCTACTGTCTGCTTTAAAGCATTTACTGCATTAATCTCACCAATAATTTGTCCATCTCTTCTAATGCCAAGTAATAGATGATTATCTGCATCAATCCAAGCAGCAAAGTATTCCTCATTCTGCTCGACATGATATGTTTCATTGGAAGGATAATAAGGTTTCCCAGTATCTCTGTAAATGCCAAATAGAAGTTTATCCTCAGAATCAACTATTGCATAGATAAACTCTTCATTTTCAGTTACCTTGAAACATTTCTTTATATCATCTTCTATGAGAGACTTACCTTCTTCCTTGTCTACTTTACTTTCTTGCAAAGTATCAATACTTACAGATAATTCTTCCTTAGTCGCATTAACAATTTCTGTAAGTTCTGTCTTGTCCTGCTGAGATTGATTGATAATCTCTTGGAACTTGTCTTTAATAGGTGTAGGAATACCCTTCCCCCATTCAATAGAGCCATCCTGCTGAATACCAAACAGAAGATGGTTGTCAGAATCAACAATACAATGGATAAATTCAGGAGATTCTATCTCACGAAATGGAAGAGCAAACTGGGAGACAACCTTGTCTTCAGAATCACCAAATTCCTGTACTATAGAAGTCTTGTCTACCTTCTTTGCAATCTCAGCGTCAACACGAGTGGACTCTTCATTTATCTTGGAGTCTACATCATCAGAATTTGCCTTCTTCGCAATCTCTGTATCCTGCGTCTTATTCTTAGTATTCAGTTCCTCTATAGCTGCTTGTGCATTGACAGCAGTCATACCACTTGCTACATTGTCAAAAGTGACAGCGGCAGCGGTTGATGCTCCACCAGTGGCAGCGATATTCTTGATAGAATCCTCTAATTGGTGAGTCTTCTCACCAATCTGCTGCAAGTTCTCTGTATCACCAGTGAGGTAAACTTCCTTTGCTGAGGCTATTTTACCTTTGGTAGTGGCGGCATGTAATTCGTCTGTAATATTTATTGGCATAATATTCCAATTTTAAGAGATTACTAATTTCCAAGTTTCTGCGGTGAGAGTGTTAGCTGTGCGGTAAGCCTTAAATGTGCCAAGACTGTTGGTTACTGTCTGCGCTGCTGCGAGGGTAACATCAAATCCTGCACTTGTCACGCGACTTATTGTGAGGTCGTTGGGAACGACGAGCCAAATGTAATCACCATTGTTTGTATTAATTTGAGGGCTAAAAGAAACTCCTGTGCTTGACACCTTTGAAAGAGTATTCATTGTCTCAGCAGTCATATCTTTAACTGAACTACCTCCATAGTAGCAAAGATAACGTGTAGCTAATGTACTTTTGCCAGTACGTCCAGTCTTAGTTACAGCAAACTTAAATATCTCCCTGCCTCCTTCAATCTTTGTCTGCACAGTTCCACTTGCAACTTTAGCATTTGTTAAAACTTTAGGAGCATTGTCATTTATCTGCTTTGTCACCTCTAATGTATCAGGAACCAAAGGCTTTTCCTCACTGGTTACAGAATATCTTACATCTGTTTGCATAGCACCTGTATTTGGAGATACAGTAAATCCTAATGTAATAGGATATACAGTATCATTCAACTTTGCAATGCTTACATCTACATCCTGTATTATCTTTACCAAATCTTCTGGCAATCCAGTAGCAGCATTTATAGTTTTTCTCAGCTCTGGGTCAAGCTTCTCAATAGTAAGTGTATCATCAGCCATCTTTGCATTTGTTACAGACCCTTCTGCCAATTTCTCCTCCGTCACGCACCTGTCGTCCAGGTCGTCCGTCTTTATCAACGGAACCTTCGTTCCCAGTTTTACGTCATTTCTAAATGTAGGCATACTTTATCTCCTCCGGTTCTTCTGATGTGTAAATTCTTATCTGTAGTACTTCAGCTCTCATTTCCATACGCAGGCAGAAAGCCTTCATGTCCTTATGGGCCTCTGTAGGCACGCGGGGCCATTTACCGTCTCCCGTGTTCTGTCTTATCACTATCTTGCCTCTTTTCTTCAAGCTAATCATAAGATATATGTCACGCTTCAGTTCCAGCACAGGAGTCACCCATGCTTGTTCTGTTGCGTCATACGTAGCTGTCACTATCTCCATATCATTTCTGTGTATTAATTCCCAGACTCTGTACCGCAATGCTGAGCATAGTCTGTGCACCAGCGTCTTCATACGCCGCCAGTAGCAGGTAAGCAATATAGTATATGAAAGCATTCTTCTGTGTGTCTGACACATCTACAGATGTGCTGTCCGATGTGTTGTTAATAACATTTCCTGTTCCAACGTAGGCCACTTCTACCTCGTTGCCCGTCTCCCACGGCTGCACCAATATCTGTAGCGTGCTTCCACGCATTATTGTAGCCAGCGGTCTGTCCTGCGAACCCTTTACCGCCTCGTCAAACATCAGCAGTGCGTCGTCACTCGTGTCGTCCACAGGTACGGCAGCTTTATGCCATCCGTCTATCCTTACACGTCGTATGTCCGCAGCAGCGATACCGTCAGGCAGAGTCGCCACTCCTATGTCGTCAATGTAAGACTCAACAGTCAGTGTCTTGGCGGTAGTGGCATCCGTGTCTTTTTTTGTCTTCACACTCGTGCATTTCCCCGTCATTACAGCCACCCATCTTAGAGCGTCGTTTATCTTCGCCCTTATGATGTTGTCCATGTAGGTATCCTCTCCGCCGTCACTCAGCTTCGAGTCCTCCCTCGTCTCATGGTCTATACACCACTTCACCTCTTCTATAATATCTCCTACGGTCATACCTAATAGTGTTAATGGTTAACGTTCAATGATTGTCAGCAGCCCTCATAGCTCCTCACACCCACGGCTTAAAAAGGCCCAGAAAGGCTCAGTAAGGCTCATCACCCCAAAGCCCCCAAAGCCCCATTACCCCAGGTTCAAGTTAGCAAACACTTCCTTTCCCTCCTTGGCAGCAAAAGCCAGCGCCTTGCTCGGGTCGGTAAACTTCTTGTCGTAGTTGGTGTTGACGTACACAAGCAGCTCGTCAGGAGTAGTTACCGAGTCCGCCGTATTCACGTTCTTAGGTTCTGGCTTCGGCACAGTCTCTTTCATATCGTCGGAGGTTTTGATTTCGCGGACCAACACCACTGTACCGTCCTTGAACAGCTCGCTCGCTTCAAGCAAGTCCTGATAGTACTTTCCTTTAAGAGAAATTTCGGGACAAGTGCCAGCAATGACATTGCCACCTGTGAACTCGTAGCGAACCTTGTTGCCACCTGCGCCAACAAGAACATGAGAACTGTTGTTGAGAGCCTGTTTTAATCTATATATCTTAATCATTGAGTTTTTGATTTTAAAGATAAGCCTCGCTAAGACATTAACGAGCAAAGCCGTTGCTCAGCGAGGACTTATCGGGACAACTTATTTATTACGGAAATATAACTCTTTATGCAGCCACGTCCTGACCCTTGTAGAGTTCCCATTTTGTGCCGTTGTAGTAGTAGACGGTACCCTTGTCGTACTGAACATCGCCAGATACGTAGTCCTCGGTAAGGGCAATCTTCATACCGGCTGACGGAGTTTCGGGGAGTTTGGGAGCAGAGATAATAGTGGTAAGAGTAGACCCGCCAAGCTTAGAAATCTTGGCCTCAGGACCAACAAGCACAGAGTTGTAGCCACGGAGAGCGATACAGTCGGCCTCCTCGTGAATCCAGCGCTTGGCGTCGCGGATAGCACCTGCACCCTTCGACATGTCGTTAGTGCGCTCCTTATTGGCAACACGCACGTAGCGACGACTCGCCTTAAGGTCGATGATAACGGCAAAGTCCTCCATGTGCATGAGGTCGAGAGTCTGATCCCAAACAATATCGAAAGTACCGAAGGTGTCCTTGATGCGCTTGAAGGTAAGGTCAAACTGGTCGTGATTGATGATGTCGTTCTTGCCATCCTTGTCAATCTTCATCTTCTCCATGCGCTCGATGAAGTTCTTACCAGCGAAGACGTAAGCATGGTTGTTCTCGGCGAATTCTGTGAACTGGAGTTTTGAGAGAGCAATCCAGTCGGCCCACTCCTGAACGTCGCCAATAGCATACTTATTGGTAATCTGAGGCAAGATGCCCTCTGCAATGTACACGTCCTCTACAGCGCCGTCCTCGGTCATTACCTTGAAGCGTCGCTTAGAACCAAGCCAGTACGAACGCTCAGCACGGAGGTTATACTTCATGATGGCGTCGGCCTTGAGGTCGTTGACGGAGATAGGTACCTTGGTCTGTACCTTCTCGAAGTCGACAGTAAAGAGAATGTTGAGAAGCTTCTTCTGAACACAAACCTCCTTCTCGCGAGGCTGCATGTTCTCAGGAGGAACCATAAGCTGCGACTCGCTTGCTGCGGTAGCACCTACGAGGAATACCGAACCCGAAGGTATGTCCGGACAGGTCATGCTGTCAAGGTCTGTCGATGGTGTGCCGTTGTTCTTCGCCTTGCCGTTGGTAGCCTGCAGGGTCACCTTCTTGCCGTTAGACTCGACAACGTAGAGCTGAAGAACACCCTCATGCACGGTGTTAGAACCCTCCTTGTAACCCTCAACATCGGGAACGAAGACAGTAGAACACTTGTAGAACGGACGGAGAGAACCAGAGAAGTTGGTAGAGTTAAGTTCGATGGTGTCGCCACCAGTGATTTCGGCAGTAGTCTTACCGTCGAGAGTCTCGCCACCAATGCGCATGTGCTTGGCAGTCCAGTTCTTGATAGGAACCTTAGCAGCAACCTGTCGGGCGATACTGAGAAGCGGAGTCTTGTAGGGGTAGAACTTGACAATGTTGCGGTCCCACTCCTCGTCAATCATGTCGCCCTCTTTGAGCTGCGTTGATGATGCCTGAGAGCCCGCCAAATTCTGTCCATCCTTTTTGCCACCGGGACTGTCGAGGTCGCTCTTGCCAGCCTCAACTGGTTCGTTGGCAGTAACCTCTGCTGCCGATGCAGGGTCTGGACCTTCGTCGCCAATCTGAGGAGCAACGTTGTCGGCAACAGCCATAAGCGAAGCGCCTCCTGTCACTACCGAAAGAATCATGAGGAGCATCCACATGAGAAATCTTCCGCTCTTGATAAACTTGATAATCTTTTCCATTTACTGATATTTTTTAAGAAATTAATAATTGTCGTTTTTTACACCAGTCCGTTCCAGAAGCTGCTGCCCTTCTTCTTGCCGGGCTGAGCGCCGCCGTTGGTGTTCAGTGTTGGTGGCAGGTCGTTCTTCTCCGAACGCTTCACCTTGTTCTGAATCTTCTCGTTGCGTCCCTGCATCGCTCCTTCTTCACGAGCCGAAGCCACGTCTGCGTCATAGTTCTGCGCGTTCTTGAACAGCGCCCATGTCTCTGCCGACACCTTGCCGTCCTCCGCTTCGCCTATTATCTTGAAGAACTTCTCCCACAGGTCTGCCTTTCCGTCGTCGTCAAGGCCCAACTCGTCCATGGCGTCGGCCGACTGCTTCAGATTCTCCGCAATCTCTTGCTCGTGACTTTCCTCGTCAGCCTTCTTCTGCTGGAAGTCTGCAATCTGCTGAGCCACCTTCTTGCCCATTTCCTCGTCCTCCAAGGCTGCGCCGATGTCAATGCCCTGCTTAGCCATCCATTCTATCGGACTCATGTCGGGGTTGTCCTTCAAGTCCATGGCCATTGCTGCAAGCCAGCGGTTGTTGTCAAACATTTCACTCAGCGCACGTCCGTTCTCTTCATATGCCGACAGAGCGTCTGCATCATCGTTCATCGCGCCGTAGCGGGCTTCCTTGTCCTCAAAGTCAATGTCCTTGTGACGCTTGCCGAAGCGCTCTGCAAAGGCCTTGCGGTTCGGACGTTCCTCCATAGGAGGTGCCATCGCATCCTGTCCAGGTGCAACGTCATTCTTGTTTTTGTTTTCTTCGTCCATTTTTCTTTCTGTAAAATTTAGATTTGACTTTCTAAACCGCAAATATCTTAGTTTTTTATCACTGTTTTTCCGTCTTTCGTCTGTAGGACGAAACACGGCATTTAGGGCTTGTTTTTCACGTATTTTTGCGCTGATACACAATGTTATTTCATACAGAATATGCAGAAGAATATACCCACACTATCACGTGTAATGCCATCCTCGGGCAAGACGTTCGACTCCGTACGCCGACGCATGGAGCACGAGCATGGCAGCAATACCGACTATGAGTTGTTGCAGCGATGTTGGCAGGCATGGAACAATCTTGAAGCTGTACGCCTCGCACGCGACCGGGCTAAGCGATATTGCTACGGCGACCAGTGGGGCGACACAGTACGGGTCTACAAGAACGGTTTCTATTACGATTATACCGAGCGCGAATATCTCAAGAAGAAAGGCTCTGTTCCTCTCTCCAACAACGTCATGGTCTCAATTCTCAACACCATCGTCGGACT
>OQVZ01000380.1_pt1 | contig 17077 bp, 18 predicted proteins | sample 1691571 | NCBI WGS metagenome assembly OQVZ01 (sample SAMN03418261, study PRJEB22391) | human gut metagenome | biome: human-gut; feature: organic feature; material: feces | host: Homo sapiens | place: Tanzania | collected 2013-01
TGTATTAAAGCTCCCTTCCGAACACTGCATTGGATCAAGTCCTCTCCCACCGGATTCCTGCATCATAATCGCTTTGATCAGTTCCACATATTCTCCAATACCATATTGATTTGCATACTGACGGATTAGTGGTTCGTATGCTTCTACTTCTGCACTAACCGAAGAAACCGTACTGGAATTATCCCCACCTGTCATGCATAGAAATCCACCAAATAAAATGACGATAATCAAAATCATAACCGCAATCCAACCACCTGCAGTCAATGCACTCAGTAATGCTTTTGTAGCTTCCATCAACTCTTTTATCGCATGTGTTACCGCTTTTGCTGTCTTTTTCACTGCAATCGTAGTATCTCGTGCTGTCTGTCTTGCTGCCTGCACTGCTTTTTCTGCTTTTTTCATGGAATAATGCATTGCCCGGACAGAAGCATTTGCTGTCTGCTCCGATGTTTTAATACTGGTCTTTGCCGTCTGTTCTGCAGTCTTGACCGCTTTTCCAGAGGTCTTGATAGTACCTTTTCCAGTATTCTTTACAACCTGTTCCGATGCTCTCCCGGTCTTGATGGTTCTTTTATCCCGTTCAATGGTCTTGATTTTTTTGACAGCAAGTTCTTTTCCCTGCTCCTGTGCCTTTTCCCCGCCTGAAGGCGGTACTGGTCGGATTTGTTCTTTCGGCTGGTAAACTGTTTCTTCGACAGGCGAAGAAACAGAAGTTTTCTCTTTCCTCCGTTCAATAATCTTTCCTGCCTGTCTGCGTACCTGATGCCCTGTTTCGTGAAAGATGCGGTCAGCATACTCGCTGGCCGCATCTTCTGCATAACCTACCGGATTATTCTCTCTATCACTGGATTTCTCCGTCGATTGCATGACAGTTTCTTTTGTTCTGACATAAGACTGCTTAATATGGTCTGTCACTGTAACCGTCTTATCTAATACTTTAATATCCTTATGGACTTGGCGTGTTTTTATCTTACGATCCATCGCTTTCCTCCATTTGAATCTTTATCTTTCCATGCTTTTATCTGGTAAAGCTAATGTCTTTCCAGTCTCTGTCCTCTGTTTCTTTAACTGATTCAGTTCCATTTTTACAGAAGACTTCTGCTTTCCTGTTACAAACTGCTCCAGTTTTCCTCTCGTTTTTTCTGCTGACTGCTCCAGTTTTTCCAGTCTCTTTACAACCCGTAACAGCAATCTTTCTACTTTTCCGATACTTACCGTATCTGCCGGAATCTCTTTTGCTTCTTTTCCTCTCAACATCTTTCCGACATTTCTTGTATGTCCACTGATTGATTGTAATTCCTGTCGGATAGCTTCTGCTTTGATTGCCTGCTGCTCTACACCGCTTTGTGCCTTAGAAAGAGCATTTTCCAGTTTTGAAATTGCCTGTGGTATTTTCATTCCGGATACCACTTTTTTCAGCATGGTTGCACCTTTTTCCTTACACTGTTCCACTGCGGATTTCGCAGACTTGACAAGATTTGCTTTCATTCTCTTTAACTGTTCCCCAAATTCCTGCACTTTCTGCTCTGCCCGTTCGGTTATATCTGAAAGTTGGATTTTTGTCTGACTTTCTCCCATTTTTCCAAGTTCTTCCCGTATCCCCTGCATTTCTCCCAGTATTTTCCCATACTGTTCTTCCATGCTGTCAAGACAGTTTACCAGTGCTTCTACTTCCTGTTTTTCTTTATTCAACCGATTTTCTTCTAACGTCTGCAATAATGCCATAATATTCGGCTGTTCTGCCAATTTTATCTGTGTCACTGACTCCATAAGCTCGTCCTCCTATCTCTCATGGGTAGTTTCTTTTTTACTCACCTGCGGTAATTCCCGGCAGTATTCCGGGTACTTTATACGAATTGCCTCATAGAGATATGGTGCATAACCACAATCGAACATTTCGTATGGGGTTGACAGACTTTCTTCTCCCTTCTCCACATATCCATTCCACAAATTGAATGCCAGTCTGGTCAATCGTGCTGAACCGCCTGTCTGCCACCCTTCATGCAGTGCTTCCGGTTTAATCAAACGCTCCTTAAAATCAAACATGCGATCAACATGATTTCTGGTATCTTCAGAAATTCCCACACAATAAAAAAATGAACTGTAATAACTGTCGTGCTTTCCGCATTTTGCTAACATCTGATAAAAAAACTTTTCGTGTTCCTTTGATGAAAATCTGATTTCTGACATATTTGGCTCCTTTTCCGGCACTAAAAAACGCCACAAATTGTGACGATTTCCAGTGCCTTGCTTTTCATTATTCAAAATATTTTTAATTTTACATTCTTCCCCGGTTGATACTGTCCTCTCCCGGCTTTGTGGTCATCAGTTTATACAACCTTGTATTGGTCGGGAATCTATTGACGAACGGTACAAGCGAACTTCCGTATTTCACCAGACCACAACCGGCATCTGCATTTGTGATATATCCCATTTGCTCAGTGGAGATATTCAGAAGTGTTGCCAACTTTGCTCTGTCCGGCTCTGCCTGATTAAGCATCACGATATACTCACTGTTGGAAATCATCGTACTTGCAAGAACAGAATCTAACAGATATTCCACGTTCTGGGTAATTGCTGTCGGAAATGCATTACGCTTACGAAATCTTCGCCATGCAGAGTTAAAAAATGCTCCGGAATACTCATTTTCAAATACTACATGAAACTCGTCTAAGAAAATATGAGTTCGCTTTCCCTGTTTCCAGTTCTCTGTTACCCGGTTCAGCATTGCATCAGTGATTACCAGAAGTCCCATGGTCTTTAACTGTTTTCCTAAATCCAGAATGTCGTATACCATGATACGGTTATTCACATCAACATTACTTTCATGTGCAAATGCGTCCAGACTTCCATTGGTAAATAATTCTGATACCAGTGCCAAATCCTGTGCTTCCGGTTCTTCCTGTTCTAAAAATTTTTCACGCAGCACCCGCAAAGTCGGCACGGCTCCGCCATGCTGATATTCCTCATAAACTTCTCCCACACATCGGTCAATAATGGAACGTTCCTTTGCATTGATTCCTTTTTTATCCAACTGTTCAAACAGAGATAAAATAAACTGTGACTTCTCAATCACTGGATCACCGCCATCTCCATATCCGTCTACCATATCCATTGCATTGATATGGTCCCGGCTTCCTGCAGCAATGCGAACCACTTCTCCGCCCATTGCTTCAACTAATGATGCATACTCTCGCTCTGGATCACAAATCAGGATATCGTCCTGCGTTGCCAGTGCCAGGAATACAATCTGCATTTTTGCATTAAAGGATTTTCCACTTCCCGGTACTCCTAAAAGGAATGAGTTTGGATTTAACAGTTTTTCTTTATTACACATGATTAAGTTATGGGAGATTGCATTTTCACCACAATAGATTCCTCCTGCGTCCATAATCTCCTGCACCCGAAATGGCATCAACACTGCTACACTCTCCGAAGTCAGTGTGCGGACTGCCGGAATCTTCCGGTGTCCGATGGGTAGTGCTGTATTCAGTCCGTCCATCTGCTGAAATTTCAGAACCGAAAACTGGCATAACTTTTTCCGTCCGATTGTCAGAAGTGTTTCCGTATCTGCGTCAAGCTGTTTCTTTGATTCTGCCGTATGCACCATAGTCAGTATTCCAAACATCATACGCTGGTCACGTGTGGTTAAATCGTCCATGAACTCTTTACTTTCTTTTCTCTGCTGTTCCAAATCATAAGGAATCACTGCGGAAAAGTTATTGTTGGCATTCTGCCGTCTCTGCCAGTTCGTGATATTTGTCTCCACACCAAGCAGGCGTTTTTCCACTTCCTGTACTGCTTCATCAGTCGGAACCGGAATCACATCAATGCTCAACATCAGATTCCGATTCATGTCGGTCAGTTCTGCTATCATATCGTCTTTGATGTAAGAAGCATACTCACGAAGAAAAAGTACCCTTCCATAACGATCTCCCATGCGGAAATAATCTTTTTCAAATTCAAAGGTATCCGGACAGATATAATCTTTGAAGCTGTGCCCTTTTCTCATACTCTCCTGAATATCAAAATGGAAACCAGATTCTTCTCCAGTACGGTAAAAATCATGCAGAATCCGTAACTTATCTTCTCCATTTATCTCTACACATTTGGAACCCAATCTTGCAAAATGACTGTTCAGCTCTGTTGTCACTCGTGCAAAATACGTTCTGGCTTCTTCGATTGTTTTCTTATAGCAGGATACTGTCACATATTTTTCCTGCACCATGCTGTTGGAACTGGTTGCCTTATCTAAAAGCATGTTGTTATACTCTTTCCGGTATAAATCCAGTCCGTCCTCCTGCATCGGAATCAGGATTGCTTTTTCAAAATCCACCTTATTCAAGCGGCGATTATTGATCGTTATTTTTGTTGTTCCACCGCAATCGAAAGAATTTAATAAATCCATATATTCCAGGAACATGGTTTCCTTATCTACTTTGCTCGCCACCGCATAGTTGATATCCGTAAATTTATAAGTACGTGCAAATTTATTTCTCCCAATTTTAAAAATCCCATCTGACCAGATGGTCTCGATGGGAATTACCTGCTGTACACTTCTTGGAATTACAAATTTTTCTTTATCCTGCTTGAAGATATTACTCAGCGTTTTTATCATTTTTCTTGCGTCCCTCCTTCTTCAGACTTTCTTTCTCATATTTTTTAATGACTGGTTCTACCGCATCAAAATAAAGATTTTCTGACCGGAACACCAGTTTTTTCGGCATCAGGATTTCTGATTTTATCCATGCCCAGATAAACTGCTCCGCTGTCATTCCATGGTATTTTACAAACCCGAACACTACACATGGAGCAGCTCCCAATACACAAATCCAACTTACTGTTTCCATGCTCATGTATGGGTGAAGCAAAAAATAAAGCCCAACGTCAATCCCGCAGGCTAATACTGAAAAGATAAACTGTCTCAGGGACAATCCGAAAAAGATTGCCTCTGTGTAATCCCTGATTTCCTTGTTAATTTTTACTTCCAAAACGATACACCTCCAAATCGCACATTTGTTATATTTTTTCTGCTCTGTTATACTTTGGGTAAATGAAAGGGGGACTGACCTATGCCAATCACTGTTATGATTTCACTTGTTGTTACTGTTGCTCTATTTTTAATTTCTCTGCTGTTTCGGATTGCTGCCAGATTAAATCTGACCTTACCGCTGTTATACTTCCTTGCTGTTTCCACGATTCTGAATCCATGGGCAGCAAGCCATGAGAAACTTGCATTTGCAATCCTCTATCTGCTGACTGCCTTTTCAATTCTCAGTTGGATTTCTGCTCTGCGACGCAAGTGGCAGGAACATCAATATTACAAAGCTATGAAAGACGATATGTCCTTCCAGATTTCTCGTGCCAGACAAAGAGGGATTCCTTTAGATTCTGTCCATTTTGATTCTCAGGGGAATATGCGGTATAACAACAGCAACAACATTGTAGAATAAATTTTAAGGATGCTTTCGGGCGTCCTTTTTACAATCCCATCATTTCCCGTACTACCCTGTCTGACATCTTCACTGCTCCGACCAGTACAAGCATATTGAAAATCAATTCTCCAATATAGCTCCACACCATAGTCACTGCAGCTGCGTCCGGATCGACTACTGGCGGTGATGATGCAAATAATGAAAAAATTATGCAGGCAAGCACCACGATTGCTCCCTCCAGACACACTGCTGCGTATGATTTCAAAAAACTTCTTCCGATATTCTGACTCGGCTCTCCTGCAAATGAAGATAATGGAATCGGTGCAATCGCTGTGTAAAGATACAATCGAAAAAATCTTCCATATACACTCATAATCATAATGAAGCTCAGAACTGTAATAAAAAGTCCACCGATCAACGTCACCGCCCATAGAGGAATACTTTCAAAAAATCCACAATCTTCTACCGCTTCTATGATTTCGTCCGGTAAAACGGTATCTTCCGTACTTCCAAATCCTGCGGTCTGCATAATCGTACTGGTCACTCCTTGTATGATGTTGAATAATGCCATCATCAGCTCCAGTCCATACGTGACTACGCCTTTTGCAATCGCAAAACGGATAAAAATTTTCAATGCATGTTCCGGTCTTTTTACCTCTGTAAAACTTCCACAAGTCTTGACCACTCCGACTACAAAGAAAAGCACTAACAAAGCATAGCCGATTGCCTGCAATGCTCCATGGATCTGCACAATCACCTGCCAGATACCGCCACCTTTAAAGGTCTCCGGTGACTGTGTGAGTATCTGCCATATTTCCGCAAGTTTACTGTTCCAGGTATCCAAAGCATTTTGCAAGTTCTGTACTACCCAGTTATCTGACACGTTCTAAACACCTCCTGTCTTAACCGGGACAGTGCGGCTCCTTTCGGATCTGCACCGTCCCATTTTCTTTTTTCCTTATTCCCTGTTCTTCTTAACCTGTAATCAGATTCAGGATTTCTTTTGCAAATGTAATAATGACACCACCTGCAAGTGTCAGGAATCCATTCGCTCTCTGGCTTGGATCGTGAGATTTCAGTGATAACCCAACCTGTACAATTCCAAATCCTAATAAAATCATTCCGATAGCACGAATCAATCCAAAAATAAATGTGGACAGATTATTGATAACGGTCAGTGGATCGTCTGCCGCAAATACGGTACTTGCTCCTGCTGTCATAATCAGTACCATTGCAATATACACTGCCATGGCACGTTTCATTTTTGCTGTCATTGACAGCTTCTTCATTGATTTTGTTGTTTCTTTCTTCTCCTGCTTCTTTCGCATATCTAACTTCATTTTTTAATAGCCTCCTATATATTTTTCTTGGATTTACGCATATTTCTGGACAATTTCTTCCAGATCTTCATCAGATAATAATTCGTAGTTTTCACTCTCTAATGAATCATCAACAAACTCGTCCTCCAGACTGTCTCCCAGTGAGATACTTGCTACTGCCCGGTCAACTGCTCCATGCAGATATGGTTTCCCGTTTCCGTCAGTCGTAAGTCCCACATTTGGGTGCTTTAAAATATCGAATTTCTCGTCTAAAATTGGTCTTTCTCCACGAATAAAAAGAATCGCATATCGGTTATCCAACATGCGAACTTCATCGGGTGTCATCAACTCCCGCCCTGTATTCTGATAATTGGTGGAATAGTTCCCGGAATGTCCCGTTGACTTTCCATAGGTATTCGTGTCAATCGTTGCCTTTCCCAGAAGTTCGCTGACATATTTATGCGTCCCCTGCTCGTTGCCACCCAAATATAAAAATTCGTCACAGTTTCCCATAATGCTTTCCCACTGCTTTTCGAACAATGCCTTTAACTGTGCCAGATTCTGCAAAATAATACTGACTGACACTTCTCTGGAACGCATAACGGACAGAATCTTATCAAAGTCATCAGGCAGTGAAACATTTGCAAATTCGTCCATGAGGAAATGCACATGAACCGGAAGCCTCCCGCCGTATTTATGGTCTGCCAGATAGAACAACTGCTGAAATAACTGGGTATACAAAATCGACACCAAAAAGTTGTAACTGGTGTCGTTGTCCGGTATTAACGCAAATAAAGCCACTTTTCGCTCTCCCAGTGATGGCAGGTCTAAATCGTCCGTTGCGGTCAGTGCTGCCAGACTGGATAAGTTGAATTTCTCAAGTCTTGCGGCTAATGTGATTTGAATGGATTTTAATGTCTTGGCACTACCAGAATGATAGTCTTTGTAATATTTCACTGCGATGTGTTCCGGGTTCTTCATTTCCAACCGTTCAAACAATTCGTCAAGCGGGGATTGGTACTGGTCATCGTCCTCCCTGACTTCTCCGGCACGTAACATTTCCATTACCATCGGGAAATTCTGTTCTTCTTCCGGTGCTTCATATCTCAAAAAGAAAATCAGTGCCAACAACAGCATAGAAGCTGCGGTATCCCAGAATGGATCGTTAGACTGACTGCCTTTTGGTGTAGTCGCTTTGAACAGGTTCGTCACCAGTCTCTGCACATCGTTATCATCCTTCAGATATACAAACGGGTTATAGCAATGGCTCTTTTCCATGTTGATCAGGTCAAGCACTCTTACCTCATATCCTTTTTCTTCCAGAAGATACCCAGTGTCCCGCAAGTTCTCTCCTTTTGGATCAAGCACCACAAAAGAGGTATTCGCCTGCATCAGATTCGGCTTTGCAAAAAATCTGGTCTTTCCTGAACCGGAACCACCAATCACAACCGTCAATACATTTCGCAAATGTTTTCTCATGTTATAACTGATCTGCACATGCATGGTCAGCAACTTATTTTTTGTAAACCGCTTCTCCCTGTATCTGCGATTGATTTTCTTCACATTTCCCCATTTAGCAGAACCATGTTCTTCCCCTCTCCGATAGTGTTTCTTTGTGGATATATAAATCCCGATTCCCATACCATAAGACAACAAAAAAATAAGGACAGTTTTTACACTGTCCACACATAACCGAATCGAAAACGGATGGTTCATCGCTTCCGGGACTCCTTCCAGAATCCCCATAAGACCAGACGAAAGATAAGGTGCGACAAGTAACGAAAACCAGATAACCGGGATAATTCCAATTACCGCCAACATCAGACTACTCTGCTCATCATCGTTCTTCATGGCTTCTGCGTCCTCGCTTTTCCTTCTCCGGCGGTACTTCGATTTTCTCAATGACTTTCATTAAAACATCATCGACAAGCTCCGTATCTTTTCCCTCTTTCAGCATCTGATTCCGCTTGTCCTTCAGGGAATGGAACACTACACCGCTCTCATATTTATCCAGTTCTAATGTAATCGTATCACTGCTCATTTTGCATTCTCCTTTCCCTAATTTTTCTAGCGTGCTTCTTTTCTATGTTGTCTTCTGGATTTCTGTTCTTTCTTTTCAGGCTCTGGATTTTCTTTCTTATCTTTCACATTTTCAGAACTGTCTTGCCCGGTTTTTTCAGTCTCTAACTGTCGGTAAGTTGCATTCCGATTCTGATCTAGTACCTTTGCCATTCTTGCAGAAATTGCATTCGCTGCATCTCTGGCTCTGGAAAGTTCCACTCTCACATCCTGCGTCTCCATTTTTTCAAAAAACTCTGGTGCATGTAAAAAATTATATCGACTGGTATCCATTCCATATTTTTTACACAACATATAAGACGCACACGATACATGAAATGCATCTTCATTTTTATCATAGTGTGGATTTCCATCCGCATATCCGGCAAATACCAATTCCGGCACAAGATTCTGAAAGATTTCCTGTGCACTCATCCCTTTTCTTACATAAATACAACCTTCTTCCGGTTTAAAAAATGCTCCTTTTTCATCCGGCATCTGTTCTGGTTCTGCTGCAACAATATTTACCGGAGGGGTGCTGACTAACGCCCGGATCAGATCATGTTCTTCATATTCTGGCTTTTGAATTGTAGTATCTGACATTGTAGTCTGAGAAATATCATATAACTTTTTCGCATTATAATAATTTCCAACTTTACCATCTTCACGCTTATATGTTTTTCCCGGCTCTAAAATCAGAACTGGATTCTGTCGTTCCATACGTTTTAAATAAGTTCCATGATCCCTCCAGTATCCATAGTCACCTAATTTCTGTGCATCTGGTCTTTGTGCCAGAATCAGAAGTGCATTATTGGTAGTATATCGATCAAAGGTACTCTGTACATCCAGATACTTCTGCAGCATTTTCCCATTCGTTGCCACTTGTGCAGTTACCTGCTCCGACAACTCATAACATCTATTCCTGTTGTTCCTGCTTTCCGCAATAAATGCCTGTACCTTTTCATCCTGTGGTACAGCCGATGCATTTAATAAAGAATCAAAACTATTATCCATAAAATTTACCTCTCTTTCCCTTTCCTTGGTTTTCGTTTCTGTTGTGGCTGCTGGTGGCGAATCTGATTCCGGTCTTTATTTCCCTGATTTCTCACCGGATCATTTCTATTCTCACGCCGCTCCGCTTCTTTCTTCCTTGCATTCTGTATCTCCCGAAGTTCCTTTCTGACCGATGGTTTCTCTGGTTTTTCCGGGGTAAATAACTTAGAAGTACCCTCTGCGGTTTTCTCTTGCTTCTTTGAGGTAGGCTCGGACAGACGGGATTTGGTCGTCTTTGCCAAAGAGGGGTTTTGCTCCTTACCCTCTTTCTTCACCGACTCTCCAAACAACTCGTCCATAAGCTGATCCTCCTTGGATTTCTGCGGATAATCTTTTTCCGGCTCTGCCTGTCCCTGTTTTTCCTGATGAACCTGTACTTTTTTCGGCTTCTTTTCCTGCTTCTCTGATTCTCCGGCTTTTGCTTTTTCTGCACGTGTCCGCTCAATTTCCGTCTTAATCTTCGCTGCTTCTGTTACAGATGCAAACTGGAATCTATCTACGATACGGTTGATTCTTGGTGCATCTTCTTCCTTTACGATCACATCTACCAGTCCGTCACTGCTTCCTTTGGGATTTCGGACTGCACAATATAACACGCCATATCGCTTTGCTTCCTGCACGAATTGTTTCAGATCACTTTCTTTCACCGAAAATACCGTCAGTGGTCTACCTGATTTAACCAATGTTTCAAGTCTTACTCTGCCTTTTGCCTTTTTCTTCTCTTTTAAGACTGTATACAGCATCACTGCCAGATGCTTCGCACCTGTACCACTGATCTTCAATGCTGCTTCACCGACTTCCAACGACATTCGTACCACCTGATCAGCGGCTTCGCCTGATGTGTTCATGGCTTTGTTCCTCCTTCTTCTCTTTTTCTTCCCGCACCGTCTTAAATTTTTCTTCGATTACTTTGGAACGTGCGGCGATTCCATCACAAAGTGCTGTCTTCTTTCTGAGCATTCCGATTTTCTCTGTCAGAACTTTTATCTGCTCTTTCATTTCCTGTATTTCTTCTTCCGGTCTGTCTGCCCGAATCTTATAACGCAAGTGCTTCCGTTCCTCCGCACACTGCTCCATTTGTTTCTGTAAATGGTCTTTCAATGAAAAAAGCTGCTCCGCAGTATCAATGTGATAATGGCAAAGCAGCTTCGTTTCTTTAGAAACGGTATTCAGTTTTAATAAATCCTCCCGGAACAATACATGCACCTGTTTAGCAGATATTGACGGGCGATTCTTCGGTAGGATTCCTAAAAGATAACAGTAATGCAGATACAATCCCCGAAGTCCTCCGATTTTTCTTGTCTGCTTGAAGTTGCCGGATACCCGAATCCGGTAATGCCTCTGAACCGGAAATTTCTTCTCGGCAGGTAATTCATTTTCTTCCAGAATCCGAACCCTGATTGCTTCCAGTGAATAATTCTCTCCAAAATTCCGCTTTAACTTCAGACCACGCTCCCGCCCTTCCGGACGAATGGTAATGTCTTTCCCGAACTTAAAAGAATATCCTTTTTCCCGCAAATAAAAAAAGAACTGTTTTTCAGTCCTCGCCTTTCGGATTGCCTCGTCAACATCTGCCTTTACCATGCTGTGATAACTCGGCTTCCCATCCTGTTCTGCCTGCCACTCGGCATAATGTTTTCCTTTTCCCTGTTCTGGCTGCCTCACAACCGATAACTGGTATTCTTTACATAAACGGTCTGACACCATCCGCATATCCCGGTAATCCTGATTTGTCCTGTGGTATCTTTTCCCATCAATGAATGAAACTGAGTTCACCACAAAATGGTTGTGCAGATGATTCGCCTTATCCAAATGAGTTGCGATCAATACCTGATACCGACTGCCCCACAATTCTTCTGCCAGCTTCTTTCCAATCTCATGTGCCATTGCAGGTGTACACTCTCCCGGTGCAAAAGACTGGTATCCATGAAACGCTACAATCCCGCCTTCCTTTCCAAAACGCTTTTTGACTGCAATCATTTCTTCTCTGGCGGTTGTCGGTGAACAATTCACTCCAGATACATACTGTTCCATCAGTTCTTCCGATTCTCCGACAAGTTCTATTTCCATTGATTCAGATTGTCTCTGTCTAGTCTTTTCTGCATTCACTGCATAGGTAAGCACATCTTCCAGTCCTTGTGCGGATCGTGATTGATTCTCGACTATCTGCCCTTCGTTATTCTCTTTCGTCTTGTCCGGGTTCTCCGCATAATTGATTACTTTTCCAATCCAACCTTTAATGCTCCAGATTGATGTCACTGCCATGATTCATTTTTCTCCGGAAGTATTACTGCTTCTGTAATCTTACGGACTGCTTCATTGAACTTCTGCACTTCCTGATCGTATCGCTGCACATCTACCACATTTAACACATGTGCTTTCTGTGCAATCTGATTTAAGTTATTTCCAATCTTATGAAGTTCCCGCATCATCAAATAATAATCTGGTGGCGGTGCGTCTCTTGGAACAACACCAGAAATCAACTGTCTCAGATAAGATTCCCGGTTCAGTCCGCTTTTCTTTACTTTCTTATCCAACGCCTCCGCTTCTTTTTTGTTCAATCGAAAAAGGATTGCTACATTACGTTTTCTCAACGCTCCATCTCCTTTACTTTCTGTATAGAATCTGGTTCCTGGCGAATCTGGTGTTTTTCTTTATCGTAGCTGTAAACTCTGTCTGAAAGAATTTCCTGCCGTTCCACTTCATTTTTATTTACTTCCCGTACCATTTCACCAAGCATTTTCGGTTCCATCTCTCCATTATCTGGAACAATCAGAACTTCATGCACCGATGACGGCAAAACATAGAATCCTTCTGGAAAAAGTTGTTCCAGTTTATTTAAAACTTCTGGTTGCGTAATCATAGATGCCCCATATTGCTTTTCTACATTCGTAAGCGCATACAACATATCATGTGAACGAAATCCAAATTCAACACTTTCATTTAAAAGATTCGTTGCATGTCCTTCTTCATTAAAAATACTCAACATCATTTCGTCCATTGACTGAAGAATCGGTGTATTTACAGGCTGGGTATTTGCTCTGGCCTGATGGAACATTTCTTTTGCATCCACATTCCACATCTTAAGATGTTCATTTTTCACCTTCATAGTCGCTTTTCCATCGTTAGACTCTACCGGAAAATCCACATAACAGATAGCCGACAGATCTTCCATATTTTCATGAGGCATTTCCTGTAACATTCGTTTGTTTGCCTGGGTGTTCACAAGCATCACTGCCAGATGTTCCTTCACTGAATCATAATCCATTGGGTTGATACCGTTGTGCACAAATGGAGCATTGCCTGCTTCTTCCATGCATTTTGCAATTTCATTCATCACTTTCTCAACAGGTTCACCCAGACGTATTTCATTGAAAAACGGCTCTACATAAACAACTGGACACACATTTTCTTCCTGCAGTCTTACTTGTACTCCTACCATCTGTACTCCATTATTTTTATTCATCTGCATTTTCTCCTGTGTTTTGTAATGTATTTTCTCTATATAATATAAGAATCATATTAATAGAAAAATCCTCACAAAACTATCAGAAGTCTGCCATCAATCTTTCAAATCCTGCCTTTTTTCCGAAAATTCTATTTGATACATTCCTCTGTGCGCTTTAAGAAGTCCGTAAGGCTCTCACCATCCTGCATTCTGTAAGTTCTGCCGTTTTTGATGTCCTCCAACCCTTTCTGAATAGATAAGAGTTCTTCTTTTGAAAGAAAATCGTCATCATCAGCTACACTAATTACAATCGGACGTGCATTTTTGCGAGATACAAAGACTGTCTCACGTTCCGCCAACTCAAAATACTTCTTCTGATTGGCTCTAAATTCTCTTGTTGATACTATCTGCATGGCTCTATGGCTCTAATGTTTGGAGCAAAGATAAAAACTTAAAACCAAACTTCCAAATAATTTGTGTACTTATTTATGTACACTAAATAAAAAACTATGTTTTAAAGGAGCTAAAAAATGAAAGAGCCATATCGGACTCTATATTCGAGTGCCGATATGGCTCTTTTATTACTATTCAAAGAACTAAGTTTTAATATCAGTTTTTTTTATAGACTAAAAGTACAATTAGCTATAAAGCCATAAGAAATAACAGTCTTGTATTGGGCGCATTATGGCGATAACCTTACTTTCTTAACTCGTATGTAAATTGATAGCGAACTTGTTCTCCTGGAAGTGGATAGTAGGTATCTGGAGTAAGTTGTTGCCCAGCAATATTATATGCTATTCCATCTTGAATATAGAAAGAGCACTTGACAATAACGCCACTTGTAGTAGACAAAATTTGGTCAATAGAGAATCCACAGTATGATGCACTTTCTGTTGCAAACCCTTCTTCTGTTATGTTTGTTATGTCAAAACTTGTTTGTTTGGCATTTGCTGGGGCTTTGCATTCAAAGGTAAATTTATCTAATCGTAGTAATACTATAGAGGCTCCCGATAAAGCTGAAAAGGGAGCGTAAGCGGTTCTGTTCGTATATTTCTTGTACTTTCCTTTTGATACCATGAAAGGAACGGTTGCTAAAGTCGCATTTGGATTCACAGGATGAACACTACCTCCGATACCTGTAATAGCCCTTGTTTGAGGCTTGTTTCTGTGTATGTGGAAGACATATGTTTTTCCATCGACAATAACGGTTGTATCTGACGTGTTCTGATCAATACGAATAGGAAAGATACTGTCCTTTGAAGTAGTTTCATTAGTACTAATGAAATTTTCTTCACCATTAGAGCAACTTATTCCGAGAAACAAACTCGAAATAGCTAAAAGTAAAAAATAGATTTTCCCAGTGTTCATGATTATATTATTTTTATTTGTTGGCAAAGATAATATATTTTTTTCTGGAAAACTTAATTTCCCCTTTTTTTTGCACTATATACATACCTAAAAATCCACTTACTTTATATTGAAATCCGTTTTAAGCGTCCAACGCAGTGGCTCAATGGCTCTAATGTTCGAGGCAAAATTAGCTATTATCAGATGCAAGTCTATTCCCACCACATGCAAGATTTGCATCTGATGCAAGATTTTGCGTGAGGTGGGATTTTTTGTTTATAGGGGGTCGTTTCGTTTCCGCTTCGCTCTCTCCACTCGTGCGCAGGGTGTTCCGTTCCTCCACACCATAGGGCGCACATCTAACCGCTGTCGCTTCTCGGTGCTGTCGCTGTGGGGGCTATGCTGCCCCCTACACCCCCTGCTAACATTTTCCCTTGCCGGATTGCTTGAATATTGAAAATGTTTTCGTACCTTTGCCGGCAGGTAAACGCTGTGTGCAGGTTATAGCCCACTATAACCCTTGCAGGGTTGTGGGCTCTCCGAGGGCAGGGGGCTGCACCCCCTTGACCCCTGCTGCCACTCCAGGACACCCTACCGAAAAACTAAAAATCATGAAGCAACAAACATCAATTCACGTGCAACCTGTCAAGGGTGGAAGCGAACAGCATAACAAGAGGGAAAAGCAACTCGACTACATTCGCCACGAACTCTCCCACCTCAACGAGTATTGGGAGAAGGACACGCAGACGGATCGACTTGAAAACATCAAATCGAGATACCTCAAATCGACAGGTCAGAAAATGCAAGCCAAAGCCACCCCGATACGCGAGGCGGTCGTGGTCATCAAGTCCGAAACTACAATGGAAGATTTGAAAAGGCTGTCCGATGCGTACCGCCAGCGGTTCGGGATAGACACTTTTCAAATCGCAATCCACAAGGACGAGGGCTATCCGCAGGTAGCAGAGTGGAAGCCTAACCTACATGCCCATTTGGTTTTTGACTGGACTGACCAAGAGACTGGGAAAAGTCTTAAACTGAACCGCCAAGACATGGTGGAGATGCAGACGATAACAGCGGAAGTCCTGCAAATGGATAGAGGGGTGTCGAGCGACAAGCTGCACCTGACGGCACAGCAGTACAAATCTTTTGCCGAGGAAGCCAAGTTAAGGCGGTTGGAGGAAGAGAGGGCAAGGAAAGAAAAGCAGATGAAAGAAGAGCTGGAGCGTTTCAAGGTGGACAAGGCACGCAAGGAAGCAGCCATAGAGGCCGCAAAAACGCTTTCTGAGGGCGTTAAAGGTCTTTTCGGGCAGAGTTCCAAGGATAAGACGATAAAAGACCTTAGAGAGCAAATAAACGCCAAACAAAAAGAGATTTTCGACATCAAAGCGGGAATAGTCGGGCTAAAAGCACAACAGGAGGAGCAGAAAGAGCAGCAAAAGGCTGCACTTAATGAAACACGCAGGGAAGCCTTTTCCAAGTATAATGAGTTAGTCGTTAAGCACAACAAAGTTGTGGAGCGGAACAAAGAGCTTCGGGAAGTAATCAAAGATTTTCAAGAAATCCCAATCATCGAAAGATGTCTTGCAATAATCCGCAGCTTCGTTTTCCATATCAATGGGCATTTTGATGCAGACGATAGGAGGTTGTTGTCTTTTGTCATGCAAGGCAATGAAGATGCAGCCAAGAGCCTAAGACGTGCAGCCTACAATCTGGGAGGAACTATATGCCAGTATCAATATGGCAGCAGATGGAACCAAGCGGAAAGCGAATTAAGAAACATTGCCAATGGTATGAGGGAAGAGGAACAACAACAGCGAAGCAGGGGACTAAGAAGATAGCCCCCTACTTGTAGTGTTATAGTTTCAAATCCTTGACTATCTCTTTCAGGACTTCCTCCTTGACGGTCGAATAGTCCGACTTATCATAGATTTCCAAAAGATAGACTTTCCCCTCCTGTTCAGTTGCGAGAACATTGTACGTTATAACCCTTGCACCGCCAGACTTTCCGCCACCCTTGGACTTGATAGCCATACGGATTTTACGAATACCTGGAGTAAGTTCTGTGCCTTGGAGGGGATTTTCTTCCAAAGATTTCGCAAACTCTTCCATGTCCGATTTCATGGACTTGTGTCGCTTTGCCAATGCTTTCAAGCTCTTTGCAAAGGTCGGAGTGGGTATAATTCTAAAGTTCATCGAGGAGGTCGTTCATTGAAAGTTCTTTTATTTTGCCATCTCTCATCTGTTTCACTTCTTGAAGTGCCATGCCGATACGCTCTTCAAGGCTTTTTGTGAAAGTTATATCTTCATCTTCAACGGGAACGAGGGTGTAAGCCTGTTTCTTACTTCTGCGAATAACTATCTTTTCGCCCTGGTCTGCCAAGTCAAACACGTGAGCCTGCTGGCTCCGAAATTCTCTT
>OQVZ01000381.1_pt1 | contig 17014 bp, 15 predicted proteins | sample 1691571 | NCBI WGS metagenome assembly OQVZ01 (sample SAMN03418261, study PRJEB22391) | human gut metagenome | biome: human-gut; feature: organic feature; material: feces | host: Homo sapiens | place: Tanzania | collected 2013-01
TATTTTTTATTTGAATTGGATTTTTTACTAAATCTGGTACTTTTAATTCTTCTTTCTCTTCAATTTTTTGTATTTGTTCTATGTATTCATCGTATTTTCTTGTATAGTCCGGATCATTTTCATCAGGTACTGGCAAAGCGTCTCTTTGCGCCTGATATTTATCCATAATCTCTTTTATCTTTTTTTTCTGTTCTGCAATGTCAGGAATATCTCTCTTCGCAACATCATAAATTTCAGAAAGAGCTGTGTGCAAAGTATTTTTTGATGTCTCTCGTGCATTTTCCAACCGCTCTTTTTCCTGCGGATCACTTTCTGAATCAATCTGCTCCTGATACCGACTGTCGACATAGTCGTTAATTTTATTTTGTGATGCTGAATACCATCTATCCAACCTATCCAAAAGCTCTTTTTCGGATGGAATATCTTTTGAATCTTTCCTTAATGCAGCCTCCAGCCCATATAAATCCTCTGGATCCTCTTCATTTTTAAGTAATTCTCTCAATATTTGATTCTCTGGAATAGAAACCCAGCCATAAGTTCCTCCGACATCCGCGGAGTCAGGGCTTCCATTACTCCCTGTACCATTATTGTTTCCAGTAGAGCCAACATTTCCAGAACCATTACTGCTTCCGGTAGAGCCTGCATTTCCAGAACCATTACTGCTTCCGGTAGAGCCTGCATTTCCAGAACCATTATTGCTTCCGGTAGAACCTGTATTGGAAGGTGCAGCCGAATCCAATTGAGATAACAACTCAAAAATTGTATTCCTATGTATTGGATCAGAAAAAATAGGATGTCCATTCAGTTTCAGAATATTCTGCTTCCGAGGCCCTTGACCTGCCCACCAACCGCAAAATTTTGTAGGATAGAGCTCAGGAAACACTTCCAGCAAATTTTCTGCATGTCCTTGGTTACAGCGTAAATCATGGCCCAAAATTCTAGTAATAGCTAACTCGCCAGCACATAAAATAAACGCATAAATACCATAGTCCTTATTAAAATTCGCAACCAGGTAGGCATGATACCCCTCCGCATTCGCCTTGTCCTCATCGTATCTCTTCACGGTCAGACGGAGCCAGCGGTAGGTGATGTAATCCATTTGATGATTCGTCATCTGAACATAAGTCCAGGCAAGAGCCTGATTCACGGTCGCCATACGGCTGAGACCGTCGGCCTGAACCACGGCGGCGGAATACGCGGCGGCGTCACAGGCATTCTGAAGACGGATACGCTGATGAATCGTCTCGGCAACAGCATAAACAGATGCACAGAATACAAACAGCAGCAGAAACAGCGCAAGCGTAAACATGACGACAAAGCCGTCATTGTCGCGCCGCAGTGACAGCAGTTTGCAAAAACAGTAATTCATAAAAGCATTCATCGTGCACCTCTTAAAATGTATTTGTCGTCTTCCGGGACCAGCGGAAAGGTCGCCGTGTTGTAGGGTTTCGCAAGAGAACAGGTCTCCTGCACTTCAATGTAATTGTAAAGCCAGCCGCGCTTATCCTCTTTTGCCGCTCCGGCCGCCACGACCTCCGCAAACGTTGATACCGTGTCTTTCGCCTCGCTCTGGAACGGGGAACTTGCAAGTCCCGCAAAAATCCGTCCACCAAGCGGAATCAGAAGCGGACACTTGAAGGTAACCGTCACACGGACTATGGGGAATTCCGAATTGGGAGATGTTGCATAGATATTTGAAGAGGAATTACTTCTGCCCATATCACCCCCCATAGGATATACAATAATATCATCATAACGCAATTGCGAAGGTTTATTTAACAGTTCCACAATCTTCACACTCACCTGGTTGCGGATATTCTCCGAACGGGGAACTTCGTAGTCGCCATCCGACGCCGCGATTTTCAGCGGCTCCGAACCTTCCACGGACTGGCTGATCCACGAGAGCACGGTACATGCCGCCTCGCCCACCACTCCTCCTCCGCTGCCGACCCGATTCGTATCCGCATAATCCGCCGGATTGTAGACCAGCGCGGCACGCGCGCCGCAATACGCTGCATAATAGGTCACCTCTTTCGCAAGCAGAACGAAAATCATCTGCAGAAGATAGAAGATAATGATCAAAATGACCGGCAGGAGAATCACAGTCTCCAGCATGACAGCGCCTCGTGTTCCGCGTTTTTTCATCACATCCGCTCCAGATAATAAGCATACAACAGGGTTATCACCGTTCCCGCGGCAATGGCGACGCCAAAGGGAATCCGGGTTCGCTCATCACTCTTCGGAGGAAGTTCCGCCGCGCCTTTCCTGCGGTCATAGCGCCAGTCGAAAACAATCCGCAGATAATGCCGCAGACGCGCAAATGCCACGCGTCCGCAGCAGAGCATCACGACTCCAACAAGGAGTCCGCTCAGCGAAACGAACAGAAGTTCCGCGAACGCAAAGCGGAATCCGGTGATCACGCCGGCGGCGAAGAGCATTTTCACATCTCCTCCGCCGGCGCTTTTCATCATGAACGGAATCAGCAGAAAAGCCCCGCAGACCAGTCCTCCCAGTACACCGTCGAGCAATCCCGGAAATCCGCCCGTCAGCAGCCGCGCAATCAGAGCGATTCCCCCCAATCCGAGGGTCATGACGTTCGGCAGTTTCCGGTACCTGCAATCCTGCCAGCACAGAATCAGCATGCACGGCAGAACAGCACATAAAGTATACAGATAAGACATAGTCGCTGGGTTCCTTTCTTGACTCAGAGGTAATTAGTTTCCGCCTTCTCCGCCACCTTCTCCGCCACCTTCTCCACCTCCTGCCGAAGGTGTACCAAAATTGCCACCGAGCTTATCTCCTGCTTTCTGAGCAGTCTCATTATCCTCTCTCAATTTAGTATCTCGCTGCGTCTCATACGTTCGAGCCACACCTTCAACAGATGAAACATCCTTTGCCGTCATCACATCTGTTGCGGTACCGAGCATGTTGCGGAGGGATCCACTGAAGACCATAACGAGACCGACCACGGCGGCGGCGACGAGGAGGACGATGATGATCCACTCCATTGCGAAACCGCGCTGGCCTTTGCGGGTGCGTCTCTCACGGGCGAGAGACCGGGTGACAGAGTACTGTGTCTGTTCTTTCATTTCTGTTTTTCCTTTCTTTCTTTTTTAAGGAATTGGCAATGATATGCCGGTTAAAATTCTTTGGAAGAACTGCATCATGCTCCAGCCGAAATCGGTGTATCCGGTCTCCGGGTTGAAGATTTCCATCCAGAGGACCAGAACCGGAATCGCGACTCCGAGCGTCATGCAGTATTCGAGCGTTATCGAACCATCGTCACCTCCTGTTTTTCTATACATTTTCAGCTCCTGTCACTTTTTGGGGAACCGGTCGTTCCACGCCTGCCGGAGAAGCGGATCTCCGGGAATGCCAAGCGTGAAGATCTTCCGTTCCGCCGCCTTGCGTTCCTCCGGTGTGAGCTGGGCGCTCCGGTCTCTCAGCGCGCCGAGTTTCCGGCGCAGATTCCGGTGATTCCGGTAAACCTGTTCCTGAAAATCATCCGGGACGAATCCCGTGGAGGAATCCTTGAGCCAGCAGACCATGCCGCCGGCAATAATGCCTTTGCGGTCTCCCGGTTTTGAGAGAGCTGTCTGCATCAGTTTCCGAACAAGGCGTTTTTTACGGGTCAGCGTTTTTTCCGCATTTTCCGCCAGAGCCATCACGCGGTTTCCAGACGGGATTTCCCGGATGACAGCAAGGTCTCCGGCAAGCGGACTGTTCTTTCCGGCATGACAGAAATTCAGATATGCGTTCAGCAGGTCAAACACCTCTGTTGCCCGGAAAAGAGCCGGACGGAAGCGGTCGTCGAAAATGCTCGTGTCGAATTCCGCATTGAGAGAATTCAGATATTCATAGAACACGTAGATTCCCAACGTTGCATCATAGGCACCGGAGGGCTTTTTCTCCTGGAATCCCGGCTGGCGGAAATTCAGCGAATCGCAGCTCAGCACCTTCTGGAGATTCGCATCGTCAAACAGCTGAACCAGAACATCCGGCAAAGCCCCTTCCGAGAACTGTTCGGAAGCGAAGCGGATTTTGAAATATTTGAGCTGCCGCAGAATCAGTTTCTGCCGCTCGCAGGTTGCCTGCATTTCCGAAGAGCGGTCCGCAAGGTTCTTTGCAACCATGGCCTGCCGCGCGGTAGGCAGAGTCAGAGCATCCGAGAAGAGCTCGAAATTCATCTGTGCGAGGACTTCGTAGTTTTTCTGCAGAAGAGCTTCCGTCTTGCGGAGCAGTGCCAACGGAACCAGCATATCGTCGCAATACTGCATAACAGCAGAAGACGCCGCGAGCCCGCGTTTCGAAAGTTGAACCACGCGTTCCGCATTTTCTCTGCGGATGCCGTTGATGCGGTTATAAATATCCTCCGCCTTATCGGCAGACTTGTAGGCCGCCATAGCCGCAGCCGCGCTCCGGTAATCATCCTGCGTCTGCTTCAATTCCTTCAGAATGCTCTCGGATGCGGCAATCAGAGCGGGGAATTTAACCTGAGCTTTCACGGCCGCGTCATGGCTGCCGGAAAGCTGCTGCAAAATCCGGTCGAGATATTTGAAGTCGCTGCTGGAAGAACGGAGAAAATCATCCGCGGTCAGCATTGCGGCGATCAGGTCATGCGCATTCTGGGCGATTTTCATTTTCTGAGGAGCGGAAGAGGAATTCCATTTCCAGTTTTCATTGCCGGAATAAATCAACTCCGTAAACATGGAATTGATACGAATCCAATTCTGTCCTTTTTCCTGAACAAGCATCCGGTGAATCCGCGCCCACTGTTCCGCAGTTTTTTTCCAGATATTCAGTTTCCGCAGGAACTCTTTCCGCTGAACGGAATCGCCGTCGGCGCCTCGGGCGGAAATACTCAGCTCAATCATTTTTTCCGCCTGGGCGAAGTTTTCCGCCGCCGCATACTTTTCCGCCTCAATCCGGTATTTTTTTGCGGAAGGAAGCATAGAGAGGACCGTGAAATATCCGCCGACTACAATGGCGATCGTCATGAACACAACGGCGACCTTCAGAAACAGATGAGAACGGACATGCGCAACATTTTTATCCCAAAAACGGAGGTCCACATAAGCGATTGAAATGATGTTTCCATCCTGCAGCAAGCGTCCGTTTCCGCCAATCGGGGAAACGGGAATCTGATTGACCTTCGTTCCATTCCGGCTGGTTTTCACCTTCCCGTCCGTTATACAGCCATCATAAATCCAACAGCCGTCATCCTTGAGCTGAATGAGAGCATGATGATGTGAAATCAGAGAGTCATTGATTCTGATATCGGCATCCTCAGCGGAGCCGATTGTCAACTCTTTCCGGTCAATTGCAACCGTATTGTTTTTGCCGACTTCCGTTTGAGGCTTTCCAAGCTCAAAAATTTTACCTTTGTCCTCTCCGGTAAGCTGTTCCAAACGGTGATACTGCGTTCCGGTTTCATGCTTCTGACGGGATTGCACCATTCTGTCGACGACAAGCTTGCAGTCGCCGATTCCATAGATTTTCCCCGGCTGAAGGACGAGACGGTCCATAATTTTCCGTCCCTGGAAATAAATGCCGTTCTCGCCCTTGTTCACCAGCATCAGTTTGTTTTTCTTTTTTTCGATCCAGGCATGTTTTCCATGAGTCAAACGATCTTCATGAGGAACCTGCCATGTGTTTTCCGGATCCCTTCCGATTGTAATCAAATCCGTTATCTCATCCTGCGAGATATGATAAAGGACCCGCCCTTCCAGTTCCAGACGAATTGAAAGCGATGTTTTTCCGAAAATCATTTCCACACCTTTCTTCTGAGCAGATCGTAACGGTAATCAATATCCTGGAATTCGCACGGAAACGCGGCTTCGCACTGCGATTGAATATTTTGCATGGTGTTTTTATCACCGTTATTTTTCGCGTAGAGATATGCGAGTTTCTGCGTGTTATACCACTCGGACTGAACCTTCCGGAGTTTCAACAGCAGGATTTTCGCTCCGTCCAGACCCGCTTTGTCATTTGCCATCCAGGATTTTATGAGAGCACTTCGTACACACATGGAAACATAAGACCAGACCCCCGGCGATTTCTGCAGAAGAGCCTGACGGGCATCTTCCAAATCCTTTTTGACCGTTGACTCTTTGCGATAATCCGAACTGCCCTCCCAATGACCGACGGTAACGGTATTGGCAATACGGAACATAAACGGCATCTGACTCTTCAGATAATATCCGGTTTTCCATTGAGTTGCCATCGGAACTTCTATCAGACAGAAAACATTCTGTATCTGATAGCGGAAATATACCATATATCCGAAAACGTCATCATTTCCAAGCCGACGGGAATAAGAGACATAGTTCAGAAGAACACCGGCACTGTCTTTCATATCGGTGTTGACAAACATGGACTCTTCATTCTGGTCAAAATTCAACGACGCATCCTTCTCCAGCATCTGCTTCATGCAGCGGTGAAAAGCCTCCGCCCGGCTCAGAGAAAGTCCTTCCGGATCATCCCATGCGACAGCCAGCATATGCAACGGGATATCCCGTTTTTTTCCGAATGCGGAATTCACCTCAATACTGTTCGCAGACACCTTGTAATTCTCCGTGGAAGGAAACACCAGGCCGACATTGGAACGCAATACCAATGCACTTCTTGCCTTTTTTGTCTTCAAATCCTCCGGCCAGACGACCTGGCTTTCTCTGTCGGCGCGCAACCAGAAAAACAACGCTCCCGAAATACCAAAGAAAAGCAGGACTGCAACGCCGATAACAATGCTTTTCAAGATGCGCTTCGACTGATATTTCTGCTTCAATTCACTGATTTCTTCCGGGGACGCAAGGCGGGTGGCGTCAGCAACAGTCTTATTCTCATCGACCTCTTTGCCGGTTACAGTTCTCTCATCCCAGGAGTCTTTCAAAGGAGCAGATGAAGCGATTGGCGCGTCTGTCTGAACGGTGGCAGAAGAATTCTCACTTTTCCTGCCCGCAGGGGCAAATGAGTTTTCCTGCGTCTGAGTCGCCATATCATCGTTGTCGAATTGTTCCAGTATGAATGCAGCCACCTTCCCCATGAAAACGGTCTGCCCCGCATGCAGAGACACTCGGTCACTGATATTCACGGTTTGTTCATCTACTTTCGTAACCCTGGAACTGAGGATCTCCAGAGACACGGAACCATCCGTCTCAGCTTTCAGAATACAGTGTCTTGCTGAAACATCGGGTTCAGTCAAAACAACGCTGTTTGAACGGGAACGCCCGATATTTACAGGTTCATTTACCCGCACCGGAACGATTTTTCCAGTGCAGGAGCCGCCGACAAATCTAATCTGCCAGTTTTTCATTTCATCACATCTCCCAATCCGCTTTTAAATACCTGAATCACAATCGGAGCCGCAATAATCAGCACCATTGCCGGCATAATAAACACTGCAATGGGAAAAATCATTGAAGAGGCAGCTTTCGCAGCCTTGCGCTCCGCTATATTGAAACGCTCCCGGCGCATTTCCGCCGCCTGAATTTTCATTGTATCGATAATTGATGTTCCAGCTTCAAAGCTATGGCTCACCGCTCCTGCAAATGCAGAAAATGCCTCCGTCTGAATACGCGAGGCCATGTCTTCCACAGCTTCCGAACGGGTCTTTCCCAATTCAAGCTGTCGAAGCATCACTCCGAACTCAACGGCGAGCGGATTTTTCTCATTTTCCGATGAAATATAGTAGCGTATCGCAGCAATAAAATCGACACCGGAGCGGATTGCTGAACCGATCAAGTCGATCGCAAACGGCAAAGACCGCATGATTTGAAGCTGACGTTTCTGCGCGAGATCCTGAATTGTCGTAAAAGGATACATCAGTCCAATTACAGCCGCTATCACAGCAACCGCCGCCAGAACACCTCCGTTCGTCGTAAAACAAAGAAACAGCAAAACGGAAACGACCGTTAAGAATGCCGACAGAAATACAGAAGCCGCCAGCAAATGCTGCAAGCTCATCCGGATGCTGGCGACTTTCAAAGTGTTAAGCAGCTTCCCTTGAAGTTGCGGAGAAAGCAGTTCCACCAACGGAGTCATTGCATCCGCAGAATAAACCAAGATCTTCCAAATCATTTTAAACACAGGCGGCAGATTTCGGCCGTCCGGGCTGCTCCCAGTCAATGAAGCCGGATTCAGCACCATCTGAAGAATCAGATATGGTAAAAAAACGACAAGGAATACAATGATTGCGGTAAAAATAAAGTTGTCCGCCATCTCACACCTCCACTGCAATGATTTTCCGCAAGACAAAGTAGCCGATTGTCACCAGAAGACATACCCCGCCAATCGTCAGCCATCCGACACCTGTGGTCACAAGCGGACGCATCAGAACTGGGTCGATCAAATATAAAAGGATAAATGCTGCAAGAGGAGCACAAGAGATGACAGCCGCCTCAAATTTTCCTTGTGCGGTCATATTTTTCAACCGTTCCTGAAACTCCGAGCGTTCCCGGATCAATCCGACCATTTCCTCCAGGACATCTGTCAGACTGCCTCCTGATTTTGATGAAAGAGCTATAGATGTTGCCAGCAAGTGCATATCCTCACAGGGCATACGGTTGCTCATACGTTCAAATGCCTCCGGAAGAGGAACACCCAAACGGTGCTCCCGCAATAAAGTCGTCAGCTCTTCATGCATCGGTCCCGACATCCGCTTATTCAGCAATTCCAGAGCCTGCCCCAAAGCCAAGCCGGAACGCATGCTGTTTGCGATTCCCATTGTCAAATCCAAAATTTTGGATTCAAACTCCATTTTTCGTTTTACCAGCTTGTTCCGGAAATACCAGAAAACGGCAAAGAATGCCCCGATTCCAAAACCGCAGGAAACAGGAACCGCAATCTGCATTTTCTCCACCCCGAACAACAGCTGCCCGATAAAAAACAGGGACATCGTTATCAGCGCACTGAAAATTTGCAAAGAAAGCAGTTTTTCCGGCGCAATGAAGCGACGCAACTCTTCATAACAGCGCGATTTGCTGAACTCCAGCTTTTCCTGCAGGTACTTCATCGTCATCAAGATGACAAGAAGGAAAAACAGGGCCGCTGCAACAAAAATCAGCACATAATTGAAATATATCATACTTGCTCCTTCAGTTTTTAGGGACAAAAACGGACATATCCAGTTCCAGTTTTCCGCAACGCCGCAAATCTTCTACAAACTGCGGGATATTTCCTGTTGCCGTATGGTAACCTGCCACCTTTTGATTTTCATCAAATCCAGTCTGCTCAAAGACAAAAATATCCTGCATGGTAATCTGATCTTTTTCCCGCCCGGTAATCTCTGTAATCTTTATGATCTTACGGGAACCATCCGACATACGAGTCTGCTGCACGATCAAATCCAAAGCAGAAGCAATCTGTTCGCGTATTGCGGCAGAAGGCAGCTCAAAACCGGCCATCATCACCATGTTTTCCAGACGGGTCAGTGCATCGCGCGGTGAGTTCGCATGGGCGGTTGTCAAAGAACCGTCATGTCCGGTGTTCATCGCCTGCAGCATGTCCAAAGCTTCAGGACCGCGGCATTCTCCAACGATAATACGGTCGGGACGCATACGCAGAGTATTGATCACTAAATCTCGAATTGTAATGCGTCCTTTCCCTTCAATGTTTGCCGGACGCGCCTCAAGACTGACTAAATTCGGGTGCGTTAATTTCAATTCGGCTGAGTCTTCTACTGTTATAACACGTTCCTTTTGAGGAATAAACAGGGAAAGGACATTCAAGAGAGTCGTTTTTCCCGATCCGGTTCCCCCGGAAACAAGAATGTTTTTTCTGTTTTTCACTGCAGTTTCCAGAAACAACGCCATCTCCTGTGTCATACTGCCGAATTTAATCAGGTCATCCGTAGTCAGCTTCTTGTCCGCAAATTTTCGGATTGTTACGGAAGCTCCACGCAAAGCAAGCGGAGGAATGATTGCATTCACACGCGAACCGTCCGGAAGTCGCGCATCCACCATGGGACTGGCTTCATCGATATGGCGTCCCAGCGGCTCGACAATTCGCTGAATGATTGAAATAAGATGCTGTTCATTAAAGAACCGCGCCTCCGTCGGATAGCAAACTCCCTGATACTCCACAAAGATATTGGAAGGGCCGTTAATCATGATCTCACTGATCTTATGAGACCGGAGCAACCGCGAAAGCGGTCCAAAGCCGACCAATTCATCCAGCAAAGTCTGGCGCAGCAAATCGCGCGACAAAGTAACCGGAATTTCATGGCGACGCTCGTTCAAAGCGAGGTCCAAACTCTGCTCTACTTTCAGCTGCATATCGCTGTTGTTCACCAGCTTGATTGCATCTTTGGAAAGATTCAGTTTTTCCAGGACATCCTCATGAATATTCCGGATTAACTTCATTACATTTTCCTCGTAAAGTTCAGAAAAATTGCCGAACTCCTGCCGGAATTGTTCAGAGACATCTCCTCCCTTGGATTTAATCTCCGCTTTTTTCGGAGACGAAGGAAGCGGAGCCGCAGAGCTGCTGGACTCCACAAATTTCAACACAAAGGGTCCAATCTGAACTTTATCATTCAGCTCAATATTAGTGGGACTTTCACCCTCAATTTTTTCTCCGTTCACCAGCACTCCGATCGACGACTTTGTGTCCTCAATACAGATCGCGGAATGAATGAAATGAATTTTCGCATGATGCCTTGAAACCCGGTTCCCGGGAAGCAGGATATCACAATCGGAATGACGTCCGACCGTCAACACTCCCACTCCGTCCGGTACATCTTTCTGCAGAAACAGATGTCCATTCTCATCATAGACCATGATTTTCATAGGTTTTCTGTTCTCCGTCAGCGTAAAATGTTGTCCATATCTTTGGAGAGCGTACCGGGCTTCTGAATCAGCTCATTCGTCGGCTGGCGCATGTTTTCAAGGACTCCCTGCGAATCAACTTCCACAGCATCTACAGTTGTAGTCTTTACCGCAACGGAAACCAACACCAGAAGATTCACAAGATCCGTACGGTTCCCAGAATCCGAGAAAAACCATTTGATCACAGGAATTCGCCCCAGCAATGGAGTTGCCGACTCAGAACTCTTTTCCGTCTGTTTCTTGTAATGAGCAACAAGATATGTTTTATTTAATTCCAGAGGAAGAGTCATACTGACTTGATTCTGCTGTTGATCGTAGTTTCCTTTCGCATCGGTTCCGACATCGTTCTGGTTAAGATCCAACTTCAAACGGGCTTCTCGTTCAGAACTTAATCCACCGCTGATTTTAACATTATAACCGTAAGTTACATCCTTCAAATCCCCTGTATCTGTGCCGGAAACAGGAACTTTAATTGTTCCGCCGAAGTTGTAGCTTCCTTCTCCACCGTTGGCAAAGGTAACAACGCCCTGCTCCAAGACTTTCGTAATGAAGTTAGACTGCAGCAGACTCAAAGTTCCGTTCATATCTGTGCCGAATGCAATTGTCTTTGCCCGTGAGTGATTATCCAGCCAGCGGCGAAGAAAAGATGCATCAAAAGTACCTGTTGGATTAATATTTCCTGTTCGGGTAAAATTATCAGCATCCCTGAGACTCATAAATGCAATATTGACTTCCAGGAAAGTCTGCGCAAGTGTAATATTGACAACTTTTTTTACAGGAGCGCCACTCATGAGCGGAGCGGTTGCCAAAATCTGGTTCACCCGGGAAATTGATTCGTTGCTGAAAAGCTCGCCGGAAAGGAACACCGTATCTTTGTTACTGCTCAAAAAGAGCTCTCCCTGTCTTTGTTTTTTCTGATTTGCCGCGAACTTAAATCCAGCGTCCTCCAAGCGCTTCTTCAAATCAAGAAGGCTCTCTGCAGACGGTGCAAACGAAGCAAAACTGACACATTTCTCGTACATGGGCAAAACCCGAATCAAGTGCGCCCAATGCTCCGGATCTGTCACGGTTCCCCGAATGACAATCTTGTCCTCGTTAATGGAAATATCCAGCTCGCTCAAATTATCCAGGTCATTTCTGAGCTTACGCAAAACCGTCGTCAATTTGGATTTAACACTTACTGCATAAATCCGCTGATCTCCCGTAATACCGTTGACCACAAGACTGGCTTCGCCTATCGCCCCCGCTATTACACGCAAATGTGAATCCAGCTCCTCAACCTTGATTATCTTGCTGCCGGCAGGCAGTATCCGATAGCTTTTCAACACGAACGGAAGCTGAACTGTTTTAGAATCACCAACCGTCATTACAATCTTTTCATCCCCTATTGCGGCAAAAGCAATCAGAAGACAAAGCGTCCCGAATAATAAACTCCAAGTTTTTTTCATCTTTTCTCTCCTTATTTATCCGCCACGGAAAGCGGAATGCTGATATTCGTGTTATCAAGATCTTTTAACATCGCCGTCAAGGCGGAATCTTCAAATTTTCCGCCATCTTTACGGTTCAGAGCATATTCATCATTCTTCTTCCGCAGCAGCGGATAGAGAGCGGCTTTCTGCTGAATTGCAGTCAAGGCAATCGCCTGACGCGGCGGCATCGAAAGCAATACAGTCCCCCCGTTGATTTCCAATATGCTGACCCTCGGATACACAACCGCCGTTACGGACTTCGTAACAGAGCGCACCGAAGAATCTGCATTTTTCCCCTGCGGAAGCTGTTCCTGATAGGAAAAGGTTCCGATAATCGCAATATCGTCGCCGGGACGGAGCATTTTCAAAAGCGTTCCATCCGCAAACTTGACAGGGACGCCCCATTGCCCGTCTCCCAGCGTCTTGCTCTTGCTTTGATCCAGTTCAATATCCATATACAACAGATAATCGCCTTTCGAGATCGGACGGGTAGCCCGCTGGTTCGCCGCATAAGAACGGCTGGCCGCATCAATACAGTTTTTCGGAGCGGCGCTTTCTGGAATGCTCTTCACCGCAATTTTATTCTCAAGAATCAGCTCGCCTTTCGCTATTGATGATGTAACAATCAGAACCTGACGCATCTTCTCCTGCGGTTTGTCCTGCTGTTTCAAGGTCCGGCTTACAGCGAATACGGCCGCAAGCCCCAGCAAAACAGCCGTAATCAGGGGGATAATGTTTTTCATTCTTCTACCTCGCTCTTTCTTTGTTATTTTTACCAGCCAACGATTCTCTGTTCTTTTATGAATCCAAGCTGTTTGGTAAATTTCCACATAACCAGACCGGTCCGCAAATCCACAAGCTCCATTACAAATGTCCGCGTGACAGCTTTGCGACGACCGTCACGCACCTCATTCGAAGTTACTTTCGGACGCAACAGAAGACGCGCCGCCTGCAAAGTGCCGCGCTTTACTACTGTCTGCTGGTCAAAATTCTCATCATCCTCCAAATCACGGGAAGCGGCTATCGCTTGCGTACGCCCCGCCCCCTCCGCCAAAGTCACATCAACACGCCCCGCATTCAAAAGCTCTTCATTCAGCATGTCCGTCATCTCCGAAACATTCAAATCAGGATCGTCCGTATCATTGACCACACGATCAAGCTTCAATACCGGTATAGCGTCAGGATCGTTCTTTTCTTTCTTGTATTTGCGGAGAAATGCTAAAAATTTTCCGTTTGTCATTGCGCCCTTCACCGCAGCAATCGCGACTTCACGGAACTCCTCGCTGGAAACGACCCCCTCCTGCCGAATGCCAGTCTTCATCGCTGAAGGATCGTAGACGGTTGTCGTCGTTCCGCATCCCGAAAGCAGCATCATGAATGCGGCCGCGCCGAAAATCACTTTTCCTTTCATAATCCCGTTCCTCTTCTGTTTATTTCACTTCTTTCAGACTGATGTTTATTTCACTTCTTTCAGACTGATCTTGAAATCCCGGCAATTCTTCAATGGAGCAACCGATTGAAGATAAACCGTCTCTCCCGGAATCACCGTCGCATCCTGCCAGTCGGAAAGCAAAGTGTCTGCTGTCATTCCGTCCTGAGTGAACCAGGTGAATTTGTAACGGATCTTGTACGGATTATCTCCTTTCAGCCCGCTCCAAGCCTGAGCAAAAGCTCCAACCCGCAGATTGACCGCCTCCAGCTGTACACGCATGAACCCGTCCGGCGTCGAAGAGATATCGATCTTTTTCAGCGCCAAACGGTCCTTCAGGAAACCGTCGGTGACAAAACGAACATCCGTTATCGTGTTCGGAGTCATCGTCTTGTCCGCATTCTCTACTGTATTGACGGTATTCTGGCAGCCGGCGAGAACCAGCAACGCCGCCGTTCCGGAAAAAAGATGTGTCGTTTTCATTCTGTCCGTTCTCCTCTTATCTCATTCTCATAGGAAGCACAAAAGCTCTGCAGTTCTGCGGTCCGGGAGCGCTGACAAACACCACTGCGGATTTGGCTTCCGGCGGAATTTCCACGGTGTTCAAAAGCTCTCCTTTCCCTGAGTAAATTTTCAATTTCCGGTCCTCCGGCATCGGAAACTGGGTCAGATGAAACTCTTTCGGAAGAGTCTCCCAGCTGCGGGTATCCGCCGTATTCATCGCGACCCGGTATCCAGCGCCGCCGACGGCAACCGCGCACAGTACGAAAACCTTCGCAATCGGATTCATATCCGCATTCCAGATTGCCGCAAGACCGCCATAATAAGCGCCTTCCTTGATCAGCGTGCTCAGGACAATCCGCGTTATCATTCCGGGAAGCCGCTCCTGAAACTCCTGCGCCAGAATACCGTCCATATCCGCAAGAAGCACCGACGAATGTTTTCCGCCATCCGCCTCAACCGAAAAATTATCGAACGGAGCCGGATAGAACTCGCACATCGGCCATGCGGTCATGAACGGGAAATAGACGGCGATCTGACGGAACGCCGCACTTCTTCCATTTGCAAAAAGGACATGAACACAATCCCGGTCCAGCGGGAAATCAAATGGTTTCACATGTTTCAAGTCGCGGGGAATTCCGCGTCCGGCAAGCCGAAGAACCGTGACATAATAACGCTGAAACTCCGCATTCTGCGGCATGGCCTCATAAAGACGCCTGAACTCGATCCGCGCGTTGTCGTAGTTCTCATCGCGGAGAGAACCGAGTCCGGAAAGGAAAACTGCAGCCGGATTGAGGAATCCGCCGTAGCCTTTGTGCGCAATCTTCCGGACCTCTTTCATGCCGGCGGAGAACTCTTCATTCCGCGGATCGTTCTCAAGCCGTTCCTCGGAAGCGGCGGTCTTGTCAGCCTTCTCCGCGACATCCGGGTTCGCCTCCCTTGCGGCCTTCACCTCGGCGTTCTCCGCCTCAAAGAACGCACGGTAATCTTCCTGCACCTTCTTCTGTTCCTTGCGCAGACGGCGCAGCTGGGCGCGGAAAGCGGATTCGTCGTTCATCCCAAGATAAGCCAAAGATTTATAGACGCTCAAAGCGATACGGTCCCGGCAGAAACCGCGATACGGAAGAATGTTCATATTTGTGAAAGAACTCCCAAGCTCCTCGCCTCCGTCGCGCAAACTGATTTTCGCCCGGTCGTCATACTCCGCAATCAGAGCTTCCGCCTGTTTGAACTGCGACACGCTCTCCGCAAAATTTCCCGTATAAAAATTCATGCTTCCCGCTTCCAGACGCCACATGACCTCATCTCCGGAATTCACGACGGAGGAGTTGTAAAAAGTCGGCTCCCGCAATTTGTAACCGATCTCATCCATGACCGCCGGAAAATTCCCCTCCTCAAAAGCCTCCATCATCGACGCTTTCTGGCGATGTGAATTAATCACCGACGAGCACCCAGTCAGAAGCAGGGTGCATGCGCACGGGAGGAGGATAGCGGAAACAATGCGTGGATTCATGGCGACTAGGCTCCTCTCAGCGCACACCCAGTTCCGGAGTTTTCAGCAGGGCGGGAAGGATTTTCGACGGGACAACCGTTTTGATCAGGTATTTCCCGTAATCGTCCATCGTCCAATCCCGTGTCATCTGACGCCCCAGGGAACGGAAGTTCACCCGTTCTTCAAAAGGAATGCTTGCGGCAATGCCGCCCGTCTGAGCGGAAACCACATGAATGTTTCCCTCGATATTCCCGATAAACCGGAAACCGCGGGCTCCGGTCTCCTCCACGTGATACGGAATCTTTGCAATCTCAAAACGCGTCAAAGTCGCCTGAATCAGATATTCAACCTCCAGAAGTTTTCCGACCCGCACGAACATTTTCGGTTCCAGCTCATACAAATTGTCCAGACCGTTGTTCTTCAGAATCTTTTCCACCGATTGCAGGTTCTGAAGGCGGACTCCGCGATTTATCAGACCGTTTTCCAAGCGGGAGCTGAAGTCCTCCGCAAGATATGCCGGAGCGCGGCCGATCCGGAGAACCGGGGCAAGCATCGCGGACTTTTTCAGCCGTTTTTCATCCGACAGCAAGTTCTGAACCGCGGCCTCGATCCGGTCGGCAAGCTCATCAAGATTTTTCACACGGAGATTCGCTGTCCGAGCCTGGTCGATCTCCCCTGTGGAGGCGTCAAGAATTTTCATCGTGCAGTTCATACGGGTTCCGAATCTTCCGATTTCAGATACCAGAATATATTTCACCGTCTCAATCTGTCCGAGCCGCGCTTTCTGCGATGAGTTCAGATTCATCAGATCGGAACTCGTCGTCAACCCGATTTCCGTCATCATCTGCTTCAAAGCCCCGCGGGTGATGAGTTTATACTCTTCCGACTTGACCGACGTTTCCAGCATTCCCCAGAACGCGTCGATCTCTTCCGATTTCATGCCGCCTTTTGCAACCGGTTCCGCAACGGCGAGTTTATCTGCCGCAAAAGCGGCCGCGGCAAGCAGCATTGCCGCAAACAGAATGAATGTCTTGATTTTCATGAAGCAGTTTCCTCATTTCTCCAGTTTCACGTGAATGTTCTCATTTCCGGCGACCTTGAGTTCCAGAGTTTTCGTTTTGTAACCTGGGGCGCTTACAGCAAGCGTATGCCGTCCGGCCGGAACCATGAACGAGCACGCACCGCTCCCGACACGCTCTCCGTCCACGAAGATTTCCGCTTCCGCAGGTTTGAAAAACATCCCGCCGGAGGGAACGACGCTCAGCCGCCAGGGAAGCGGAGTCACCGAAATTCTGTTTTT
>OQVZ01000382.1_pt1 | contig 16995 bp, 12 predicted proteins | sample 1691571 | NCBI WGS metagenome assembly OQVZ01 (sample SAMN03418261, study PRJEB22391) | human gut metagenome | biome: human-gut; feature: organic feature; material: feces | host: Homo sapiens | place: Tanzania | collected 2013-01
GGGATGACGCTATACACCCAAGGCTTATTATAAAAACCTTTATAATACTCCCAATTCACTTCCGAATGCCAGAAATGCTTATTATAGTCTACTGCCAAATCCAACAGAAGCATTTTGTCATCAGGCACTTTGGAAACCAAAGCTCCTAACGTTTCATAATCCCAGATATTACGCTGATAGCCAAACATCCATCCCTGCATAGTCCATACAGCATCAGGATTGCCATGACGGATAGACTGATAAACCTTGTCGCCATAAGAGGCAAGCAACTCATAACGCTCTTTCGAGCCCTTGGCTGGGAAAGGTATTTCCATCTCGTTGAAGCTGTCTACAAGATAATACTCATTCTTTCCGAACTCTTTCTCCCACTCTCGGATGAATGCCGTTCCTATCTTTGAGAACAGTTCTTCTTGTGGAGAAATCATCCAGTTGCAGAACGCACCACCCCAATGGGTCTGAATGATGTGCAAATCTGGATAAATGCGCTTGAACGCCTCTGGGATAAATCCAGGAAAACCAGGGCATATAGGCTTCATGCCCAAGCTCTTCATACGTTTCAATATCTTGTGTTGCAACGCTATTTGCTGGCGATGCCAGTCTTCGTTCAGAGGGCCGTCAATGCCACTCACATTTCCCATACGCATCCAAGGCAAATGGGCAGGACCGACAAAATAGCTGTTTATCTCTTCATCGGTCAGCCCCATCTTCTTCCATACACGGGCGATAATAGCTTCATAGCCTACCAATGCCAAGGGCATATCTATGCCATGCAACGCCATCCAGTCGATTTCCTTTTCCCAGCGTTCCCAATCCCAATAGGGCATGGAATAGCCATACGTGCAAACATTAAACATATAATGATGCTGGAAAGGAGATACTACCTGCTTCTCCGTACCATCCGCCAGTTGTTGCGGGAAACGGATATTATTGCCCGACCAGCTGTAAAGTCCCGCACGGTTGCTCTTCACAAAATCATAGAAACCATGACACAAGGCCACTGGGCTACTTCCCTCTATCTTCAACACTCCATGATCCACACGGTAACGGAAATTAGTTTTACCCTCAAGTTGTCCCTTATTCGCTTTCAACACAAAAGACACGGGCAAATCCGATTTCCCCGTAACACGTTCTATGACTTTGCGGGTTTCATCCAAAGCCTTATTCTGACCCCAAACGGTTTGCAAGGAAGAGGCCAACAGACAAAGACTGAATAATAAGATTCTTTTCATTGTTTTAGTAATAGATAAACAATACAGGGACTATAGCTTCACAAGGCCATAGTCCCCACATTATTATATATAATAGATTTTACTTGTTTGCTTCTCCGAAATCGAAGTTGCCCTTGTCAACACCCTCGAATACAAACACCGATGACTTTGGCATGGAAATGGTTATCTCCTTGTCGATGTCCACAGCCTTGCCTACCGGCAGACCGCTTATACCACCCTTGCCTATGCGCTGGTCGGCAAATGAGCTGCGCAATGTGACAGACGTCTTGATGTAGGCAGGAATGTCGAACACCTCACGCAAGGTAGTTGTGAGAGTCTGTGCAGCAACATCCGGATTGCGCAATGTGAGTGTGGTCTTCTTGCCGTTCCATGCAGCCCAACCATAGATATTGGCCTTTTTGCCATCCCAAGGATTGCCGCCTACCCAATGAATATCAGGCAGAACGTCGGCATTACGCTGCTGCCAGTCCATGCCGTCGGCAAGCTGCTTCCACAATGTGCCCTTCTTGCCCTTGTTGTTCTTTATCTCGTCGAGCAACTTGTAGTCGGTATAAAGCTCAACCATCGACGAACCGCAACCGAAGGCGCAACGCATCTCACGCACAATACCGTCGTAGTCCATTGTCTTTGACACGTCTCCGAAACGGGTAAGGATAACGCCGTGTGTCATGAGTGTATTGATAGGACATATCGGCGAACGGTCGACAAAGTTCTGATGAACAAGACGATCACGATAAGTAATCCACTGTTCACGGTCATCGCCAACACCTATCTTTCCGAAGTCGCCCTCCTGACGCCATACAGCATCACTCACATGAAACCAGAATGGCGAAGCCCATGTGCCTACGGTAGTGTTATAGAATATGTCCTTGCGCTTCTTGCGAACGTCGTTCTCAATGCTGATGATTGCCTCGCAGTTTTCTATACCTGCATCGGTCATATCAGGACCAACAGCTGAGAACTGGGCACTAATGCCGTCGTACTTGAAGAAGCGGAAGTCGTACTTGTCAATCATATCGCTTGAGCACTTCACGAAATAGTCGTAGTAGGCAGGATTGCTGAGCTGCATGCCTCCGCGTCCACGCCAATAGCCTCGACGATACTCGCCACTTGCTCCGTATCCGCCTACAGGTCCGAGCCATGCGCCAATGCCTACACCCATCTCTCGTGCCATGCGGTCAACATTCTTGAAGCCTTCGGGGAAGTTGGGGTTGAATGTCCATGTGCCGTAAGCATCCCATCCGTCATCAAAGACAAACGCAACAGGAGCCTTGCCATACACGTCATAGAATTTCTTCTTCCAATGAGCCACGACATCCTCGCATTGTGTTGCTGTCATATTCTCCGAATAGTTGCCCTTGAGGTTCTGCTTGTCCTCTGCATCGTACTTGCCACGGTTGCCAGGAGCGTTGTTGCGGTCGATGTTGAGTTCATACCATGAGTTGTATATGGTCATCGGATGCCATGCAGCTGCACGCTCACGCTCGCTATAAGCAAGGAATGAGCGACGTGGCTGTCCATCGGCAACAAGTCCCACAACACTACTTACATTCCATGTCTTGCCTGCCTTGAGCGTAGTGTGGCGCACCCAGTTGCCCTCCATCGGTATGATGTCACGATTGTTTATCGTGGCGATGTCGGCAGCATCCACATTGTTGGTATTGACACCCATCGGGGTCTCAAGTCCTGCAAATATCTTATTGCTAAGAAGCACAGCACCACGAGTATTGCCTACAACTACCGGAGCGGTTTTAGCCTTGCGGTTGTCTACGGCATAAACCATCGGCTTAATGTGGTCCATAGCCACATCCTTGTCCGACGTTATATTCATTTCCGTGCGCAGATAGTGTGAACCGTCACGCAACACGGCACGCCATTCTATGCGCATACCGCCACGTGTAAACACGGCTTTTACTCCCTTTCCTGCAAAACGCTCTGATCCCTTGGCAGCCTGTGTATCGGCAGCATAGGTTTCTGTTGTCACTTTTTCGAGTTTCATATCTGACGAAGTAAACTCCGTGCAGTCTGCAAGACGCACACGGAAGAGAACGTCAGACGGAAGCAAGTCCATTTCAGGACATCCGTCAAAACGCAACATGCCATTATTGACCGAATATGAAACATGGAGCAGATTGTTTCCAAGTACATACTTGTTGGCGCTGGCATCTAATGTTGCCGTTCCTGCCTGCTTTGCCTGAGGGAACACCACTCTTTGAGCATTAGCAGACATCGGCATTCCAACAATAAGGCAACCCAATGCCGTAGAGCATAAAATGCCTGTCAGTTTTTTATTCATTCTTTTCATCTCTATGTGAAGTTGTTGTTTATAGTTTGAAGTTTTGAACAATAGAGATAATAGAAAGGCTATCATGTAGCATAAAGTTCTATTTCCTAAGATTATAGGGATTACTTATGACCACCTTTAATATTAAGGATGTAAAGATACACATTTTATTTGACAGTAAAGAAACTTTCTATAAAAAAGCATAGAAAGTAATGAATTATTTTTTACAGTTTGCCTTATAAGTATAGGTTCACTCTCCAATAACACTCCGATGATGCTCCGATAATCCTACGATGATCCTCCGATGATACTATGCTACTTCTTCGATTGTTCTTCGATCGCGAATCGAAGAACGAACGAAGGATAAACGAAGGATGAACGAAGGATGAACGAAGGATGAACGAAGACCGAACGAGAACCTATCGAAGACCGATCGAGAAGCTATCGAGGAGCTATCGAATCCCGAACGCATCCCGAAGACATCCCGAAGACATCCCGAAGGAAAATAAAGCGACTCAATACGCAAAAAACACTCACAAAACACTAATTTATCATCATAACAGGTTTTATGAGGGTGTGATGCTATATTTTATAGTCTCGCCAGTCACCACTCCGCAACACTCACGGATGGGATGCCCTTCAAGGGTAGGAGTTGTTGAGAATGTCATTATTCGTTATTGTTTTTGATTTTCGACTTTTATATCTATAATTGTTTGACGCACAAAGAGCATCAAAAGTTGCAAACCATCCCCCAAAAACACACTACATTTTTATTGATGACAAAGAAACTATAACAGACAATCATACGACTATAATAATTCCGTAAAATGCTATTAAAAGTTCATCTGCTAAATAAAGCAAATCTTCCAATAAACTACTCTCGGAAATACCTATATTGTACATAACAATACAAAAATAAGTTTTGTAACATCACAAATTGTTATACCTTTGCACTTGTAACTAAAGACTTGTAACTTTTATGGAATCCGTAAGCAAAAAACTATATCTTAAAATTATAGACATTATATTAACGTTGATAACTGTCGCCATTTTGCTATGGTGCGGAAGGTTGGCTGTACGCATATTTTGTTTCGATGCCTTCGTAATCCCGTCACATTCCATGGAGCCGACACTTATTCCCGGAGACAAGATTATCGTGAACAAGATTCTGTATGGGGCACGCATCTATCGCGACTTCAACTTCAGTCGCGACGGTGTGACGTTGCAGAGTTTTCGCACAAACGGACTGCTCGACATACAACGCGGTGATATTGTGGTATTCAACATGCCCTACCACGACGGTTGCGACACCATGAAGTTTATTATCAACTATGTATACTGCAAGCGGTGCATAGGACAACCTGGCGATTCTGTAAGCATACGTAGTGGCTACTACATCAACAACAATACACCTGACACGCTCGGCTGCAAGGAAATGCAGAGTCTGCTCGCTCAAACGCCCGACTCGATCCTTGGCAACATAATGCCAACAATGCCATACGACAATCACATGGCTCAATGGACGATAAAGGATTTCGGACCGCTCTACATACCACGACGTGGCGACCGCATAGACATAACGCCTACAACCGCTACGCTATACCGCCAGCTCATAGAATGGGAACGCCATTGCCGCCTCACTATAGACTGGCGACACAACCGCGTGTTCGCCGGCCGCCATCCTATATCACGCCATACATTCACACACGACTATTTCTTCATGGCTGGCGACAATGCGCCCGATTCACGCGATTCACGCTACATAGGTCTCATTCCTGATGACTATATCATAGGTATTGCCACAAGAATAGAATACTCACGCGACAGAGGGACAGGCGAGCTGCGGTGGAACAGAATCATGAAAAAGTTGTGAATACACTGTCATTTTATGTCATAAACAAAATATTGTCTGCCATTTTCATAGATGAACACTTGCTCTTCTTTTCCTTGAGTAATGTCGCGTAACCATAACAGCACATTGTCGGGTGCGAGAAAGTCAACAGTCTCACCGGTGGCTTTTTTTCTTCCGAGCGACACCCAGCCATTGGTTCCGTCTTGATAAAACAATTCATAGGTATCGCCTGGCAGTATGAAATTAGCGTCGTTCTGTGGATAAAAGTCTATGCAGCCAATTCGTGTCTTTTTGCAGAGCCGAAACACTATTGACGGACACTCAGCGGGACCGGCGAATGCAGTCATCATGTTATGGTCGGTCATGTGTTGCGGTGCGTATCTCGCTGGTATAGGGGTTATTAAGTCCATACTTATTTCATGCTGGCACAAAGTGTCTGCGTAGACAGAAATGTCGGCAAAATTTATCGGTTTGCCATCGGTTGTAGTATACCTCAAATAGCGATAGGTTTCACCTTTGTCATGCGGGCGTATCTTCTTGTTGCAATAGCGTAGTGTGTCGCTGAATTCATATAACAGATGTGGTGATGTGAAGTCAGAGTTGTTGTCTGCCTCAATACGTGTGCCTATGATTCCCTCATACAGACGTTTCCCGACACGCTGCACAAGCGACATCTTGCGACGCAGAGACACCATGTGCCATGATTTTGCTTTGGGTTCAAGTATATATGTCTTCTTTCCATCTGCTGCGAAGAGGAATGGGAAGCCGGCAGGTTGGCAGTTGCCACCAGCAGCATTGCAAACAAGCGGCTGATATATAACTCCTGGTTCAACATTATGGAACACGGCGTTTTTGCCTTTGCGCTCACCATAGCCAACAGCCCGCCATCCGCTTGTTGTAAACACTCCAAGGTATATATTGTCCAATGAAGAGTCTATAGGCACGGCAACAGTATTATTTCCAAAGTATTCGTTTGTCACGTCCTTAACATACATGTCTGCCATTGTTTGAGGAACATTCTTGCGTATGCTGGCAGTACTTACGCGGTCAGGCTGCATGGCATAACAGAAACGGTATACCTTGCCCTTCTTGCGCCCGTCGCTCTGCCGTATATCGCGCCGTGGAACCATACCGTCGAAACCAAACGGAAGAGTTTGTCCAGTGGTATCGCGCAAGACAACCCATTGGTGAAAATGCTGATAGTCAGGCGAAGCCATGAAAAAATCACTTGCTACTGGTATTCCGCATGCACGCATGGCGTAAATAGTAAGGTCGCAGTTTTCGCGGCAATAGCCTACACGATTGTTGAGCAGGAATGTCGCCTCAATGTGTGGCAGAGAGAACTCAGTGTTATATTTTACTCCTTGCCGCAACAATTCACGATTGACGATCTTGCATGCCTCCAACACGTCGTTGCCATGATAAAGAGAATCAAGAAGCCGTGCATAGTGGCGCTCATATACCGAACGCCAGTCGCTCAAAGGCTCGTTGCCTATACGGTATGGTAGCAAAAACTCACAGAAATCATCGAAAGGAAGTGTGCGATTCCATGGTCGGCTTTTCCAGTTATTGAAAGCTCGGTCAATATTTTTTATAAGATAGTTGGAGGTGATGACGTGGCAATCGTAAACTTTCTTTAGCTCGTTAACGGAAAATGTACCCCACGTGCTCCGTTGCTCTTCTGTCATTATATTCACATTTGGAGTGTTAGCTATATATGAGAGCACCGGCTTTATAGAGTCAAGCTGCCATCCGCTGTAACTATACCAGCGTGGCATATTTCTTATAAGAAATTTTGCGGCTTCCTGTTTCTCCGGGTCTTTGTCGTAATGGGAAATAACACGTTCCAATTCGCTACGGTTGTCACCAGCAAATTTGAGCGCATACTCCAGTCTTGCTTCATCACATGAAGATCCCGAGCACGAAGCAAGCAGTAATATGGCGAACAAAACGTACGATAGTTGTATAATGAAGAATTTACCGATTATATCCATGTCTGTTGTATGATTATTTTTTCATATACATGCAAAGTTAATGCTTTATTTCATTAATGAATTATTCTATCATGATTAATTTTGTTTTTTTATTTATTAATGACAAGTACTTCTGAGTTCACTTATTTTTTACGCTTGTAGTCTTGACTTTATATTGCGAAACATTTTTGCATATAATCTATGAAAATATTTTGTATATATAGAATATAATTTGTATCTTTGCATAGATATTAATATTTTATTTACAATCTAAAGGCCACACTTTACATGCTAAAATATAAATTATTCGTATATTTTTATACAGCTATATTAGTTTTTATTATATGGATGTAATGAACAAAAAGCCCACACAACAAAAGTGTTGAATGGGATGATTGGCAGTAAAGTTGATTTATGTTATGAACAAATGGAATGTAAGCTGCAACCTATAAGTTCAAGATGTAAGAAGTTCAAGATGATTGTATATATTGACTCTACAGAATGTACTCCGTGTGCTTTAAGCCATTTACGATACTGGAATCCTATCATATAAAGGTGTATCCATATCTATAGGTTCATGTACTAACTATTCATATGCTGTTATTGGACACTGTTATGATGGCGGAAATAGAGATGAATGTACAAGCAGTAAGGTTCTCTATTATATTTAACAGAAATATATTTATTTTTGAACCTCAAATACTTCTATATTTGGAATATTTGAGGTATTTTTATATAATTCAGTAGTATTTAGAAAGATGAGCAAATTTGCAAATTTTCCCAATTGCTTTTATACAGTATTATTCTCTCTTGTCTGTATCTCATGTTCAACAACATATTCCAAGTTGAATGAAAATGACGAGCGTGCAGACATTGATAGCGAGACAATAATAATAGACATTGATAAATGCAGGAAATCAGACGTGCGCTTGGAGGATATAATAACGGATGTGGAATATTTATGTCTCGAAAATGACGGGCAGCATGTTCTTACTATCCCGCAGAATATAAAGAAAGCAGACTCTCTGATATATATAATTGACGATAACGAGCATTTGTATTGTTTCAATGATAAAGGGAAATTCGTAAGAGATGTTGCCGTGCAAGGAAAAGCGAAAAATGAGGTTATGAAACTATACGATTTTGAGATAGATGATAAGTACGTATATCTGTTGGATGGTATGCGCTCTGCTATTTTGACATTCAGGCATAACGGATCTTTTGTGAGTTCCAAACAGTTGCCATTCCGTGCAATAAGGTTCAAAAAGCAAGATAAGACACATTGGCTTTTCCAACTTTCGCCCTATACATTAGACAACAAGCAGGAATGTTTTCAAGTTGCAACAACTGATAGCAAGTTCAAAATTATAAGCTCAAAGATTGCATATAATGATGGCGAAATTGTTAGTACAAGGACACCTTACTTTGAGAACAGAAACAATGCTTTGTTCTATGCTCCATTATACAGAAGAGGGGTATACCGTTTGACAGATAAATACGAATGGAAACTTGCATACTACTTTGAATTCCATACACCATATTTCGAAACAGCAGACATGGCTGAAGGACAGATGAAGGCTGCGCAAGACGGGGAGTACTACAATTATCAGAATCCATTGCATAACAACAGGTATTTGATTCAGCATTTTGAATCTTCGAAAACATTCCGTGGTACAATGTTCGTTGACTTACACAGCCACAAGGCTTTGTTTGCAGAACGTATAGCAACAGACTCAAACAAATTGCTGAATTTCTCGTTTGAGAACACAAAATATTACGACGTGAAGGGAAAGAAGTTCTATGCATTCACAGATATTTATTCTGAAGGAATCCATTCTCCCGAAGAAATCAAAAAAGCCACATCGCACCTTGACGATGCAACGAAAAGGATACTTGTCAGAACGAAAGAAAGTGGAGAGCCCAATGCTGTGATTCTTATGTATAGAATTAAAGATGGGGATATTATAAAAAATTTAGAATAACGCATGCACAAATTACGGTTTATCCGGAGTGAAAGTCTCCTGTCTTCACTACGGATAAACCGTAATTTGTGTCTTTGACCATACTCTTATTTACGAAAACACAATGACACGGCCTCCTGTGTTGAGGAATGTCACCACCTCGTCAGACACATTGCTTTTCTTGCCATATCTCCTGTAAGAATTAAGTTCCATCCATCCATAGATTTTACCACCCGACACGCATAGCGGATTTGGAACTTCTCCCTTAACACCATTGGCGTTGAGGACAGTCTTGCCTTGCAGGTCGTAATAGACTACGCCATGCCTGCCCTTATATGAGACTGGAACAATCATCATTGAGCCATGTATCATCGGACAATCATCAATATAGGCATACGAGTCTTCCTTGGCATCTTCCATAAGTTTCTCGAAGTCATATTTGTACTCTTGCGGAACATTCAGTCCTGAAAAATCCATGCAGTATGACTTTATGCACTTGCCTTTGTCTGAAAAGACATAAATGGAATCGCTCAGTTCCTTGTTGTATATGATTCTGTCGTCCGTCCTTTGAAACAGATTACAATTTGCCAAGTTATCCATATCTTTCTCGTTGAATGTCAACAATACGTTTGTTATATTGAAATTGTTGTCCACCAGACATAATTTATTGTGGCTATCAGACTGTGGCATGGAAAAAAGGTAATTACCGTCAGCCAACACCTTAAATGAATCTCCACGGAAGTTTGTATTCACAGCCTTTATAAATTTACCGTCATGGGTAAAAAACAACATTTTCATCTTCGCTCTATCATACATATATACATACTGCTTGTCCACATCAAAAGCCCAAAGACGCGAGTATTCATTTTTGGCATTGCCTTTTTGACCGAATGTTGCAAGATATTTTCCGTTCCGGTCAAAAGACAGCAACATATTTCGTGTATTCTTATCAAAGATATAAATTGTATCGTTGAAAACTTGAATGCTGTTTATTTCAGCAAATGTGTTTTGGGGTTCCTTTAGCATAATAAAACTAACGTCATCGTCTAAAGAAGAGGGAATAGAGTCCATTGCATAAACTTTCAAATCCTCAACAGGAGCATTTATCCACGTGAGTTTTTTCTTGTTATTACAAGACCCAAAACTTATGGCAACAACCATAAGGATTATAATACTGATGATTTTAACAAGGCTATTCTTCATATTGTTTTTTGAATTTATTATTTAATTTCAGATTCAAAGAAACACCACCGCATACAGCGAGTGGGCATTGTTTACTATGAATACAGAAATGCTAAACGGAAAAGCCATTTACCGTTTAGCATTACGTTTGCTCTTGGTGTTAGACTATTTACATTCTGATTCTGTACATGGGTGTATATTCTCACACATGCACAATTTTCGATGCCCTGCACCACCTTCACATTTTACATACTTTCCTGGTCCAGTATTTACCACTGAGTTTTCACCACTCGCCAATGCCTCTGCATTCTTTTCCAATGTACATTTCTCCGATGCAGAAATTTCACAATGCTGATTGAAACTCCAAATGCCAAAGGCAGCTATAGCTATACAAAAGGCAAATAAATGTTTTTTACTCATAAAATATTATTTTTTAGTTGTTGTTTTATTCACAATAAATGCTTATTATTGCCAATAACGGTTAGCATTAGCAAAGATAGTCATTATTTTTTGTTCTCAAAACATTTGTCGCATTTATATCATAAATATTAATTTATACCATATTATATTGTCAAAACAAATTTTGATATCAAGGATTTTCCATGTAATTTTGTAGACAAAACTTCATATCTATGGTTTCATTGCCACAAAACAATCCCATCACACCTATGCAAAATAAACATCTAACAATATTCGCAAACCTTAGTGTTTTAATGGCTTTGATATTCACTACTATTATGACTACATCAAGTGAACTGTGGTCAGAGCAGTTAGTGTATGTACAGGCCATCATTATTATAGGAGGTGTGGCGGCAGCAATTGCAATGGTATTCTCGACAGAAAAGCCACGGCTCACAGCAGCCGATACCACGATGGTGTTATGGTGGACATATGTCATGATGCGTACATATCTTGACATCGATAACACCATGGCGTTTCGCAATATCATTGTATACACCACGCTTACAGCTACATACACCGTCATCAGATTGATGCCCAAGCAGCATGTGCCAGTAGACAAAATAATGGTGATGTTGCTGCTTGCAGCCACTATGTATGAGTCGGCACTTGGTATGTGGCAGGCATGCAGCGGCACAAGCCACCACAGGCTATATCTCGCCACGGGCAGCATGTTTAACCCCGGTCCATACTCTGCCTACGTGGCATTGGGTATGACTATAGCAATAGGCATTCTTCACGATGCACGCGACGACGAGTGGAGCAACCCACGACGTGGTGCATTGCTATGGACATGCGCGGCAATAGTGATAGCAGGATGCTTCATCGTGATAATCACGCGCAGTCGTAGTGCGATGATGGCCATATCAATGGCAACGGCATGGATATTCCGCAAGGAGATAAAACGCAAGTGTGTAGTTCCTGCCATCGCCATTGTCACAGTTGTGGTAATCATGCTTTTTTATATGAAAATGGGATCGGCAATGGGACGCATTGTTATTTGGCGGCAGGCTCTTGGCATGATAACAGACAAGCCAATATTCGGGTACGGCATAGGCTCGTTTGGCGGAGAATACGGCAGGCAACTTACCTCATTCTTTGCCGACAGCGGCAACATCGAAACATTTGCACAATATGCCGATGTGGCAGACTATGCCTTCTGCGACCTTCTGCAGGTGTTTGCCGAGCAGGGTGTCATAGGCGGAGCGTTGTGCCTGACGTTCACCGTACTATCGTTAGTCAGCCTTAACCGTCAGTCACTGCATCTGGCACTTGCACTTGCCTCACTCATGGCATTCAGCCTGTTCTCCTATCCCATGCAACTGCTTCCGTTGCAGACCATCACCGTATGCCTTGCTGCATGCGGACAGTCCGACTGTCGTGGTTTTGCTATGAGACGAAGATATCCGGCAATACTGGCAGTAGCATGCTCTATTGCGACATTGATATGTCAAAGCTTGTCGCAACTGCGTCTCAACGCTCAGACCGAATATTCCAAAATCAAGGGCATGAACCATTCCTCGTTCATTGCCGACTATTATCGTCTGCTGCCGCTATGCACCGACAACAAACAGTTTTTGTTCGACTTTGCTCGCCTATTACATGCCAATGGCCGTTATCTTGACGCATGTGCTATTTTGCGGCGTGGCACTATGGTGAGTGGCGACCCGATGTTCCATGTGCTTACTGGCAACAGTCTTAGAGCAATGAATAAGTACGACGAGGCTGTGGAGTGTTACGACCGTGCCTTCGGCATGCTGCCCAACCGCCTATATCCGCTATACAGGAAAATGCTGTTGTATAAGGAAATTGGCGACACGGCTAAAGCACGCCAAGTCGCCAACAAGCTGTTGGAGGTAATACCAAAGGTGGAGTCGAGCGCAACAAGAGAGATGAGAAAAGATGCCAAAGACATTTGATAGATTTTATATACAAATATTAACGTTTAATAATTGTATTACCAATATTTTATGTATATCTTTGCATAACTAAACAAACCTATTAAAAATCTAAATTTCACAAGTATGAGAAAAAAAATCTTTAGCTGCTTATGCTTACTAACAATTATAGCAGGCATAACTTTCACTGTCGCACAATCTTATAGTATGCAGAATCAAGAAAATGATATTCTTTTTGCCAATATTGAAGCATTATCTAACGATGAAGAAGACGGAACAAAAGGTTACAGCATATGTTATTATGAGTCTAAAGTTGCAGTTGGATATACATACTATGACTGCGTAACATGTAAAAAAGTGTATGACGAAAAAGGTAGAGGTCATTATTCTAAATGTTTTCATTAACTAAATATTTACAACGATGGAAAACGTATCTTCAAAAAGAGTTTTTTATAAGCTCTTTATATTTGCCTTTTTATTGCTTTTTGCTGGATGTAGCGAGAATACCAATAAAATTGTTGAAAAGTTCCCAACAGAAAAGCAACTGAAGCCTATAAAAATACATAACTTGGACAGTTTGTATTCTGCGTATTCAATAGTGACGGACGGAAATGTTTTTTTGTTTGCACAAAAGAAGAAATCCAAGTTTTTTGTCGTGACAGACAACCGCTACAACATAACAGGCGAATTGTGCCCTGCCGGCAATGGACACGGAGAATGGAACTCCCCTATAGCAACTGGACAATTCGAACAGCATGAATCACTCCCATGCGCATATATTCTCGAACGTTCCACACATTCGTTGTTCTTGCAGCCGACAAATGGAGAAGCTCCAACATTGGTTGAAGGTTTCATGACTAAAGACATTACAAGTATCAGGAATGTCTTTAAAATAAATGAGAACTCTTTCCTCGGAACATTGGACGATGACAATTGTGAGTTCTTCAAATATGACAAGTCCACCCAGAACGTCACTCGTTTCAGTCACCCCATTCCTGACACCGGCAATATGGGCGATATGTCGCACATGCTGCTACAAACACTTGCCACGTATAACGAATCAGAGCAGAAGATTGCCATAAGCTATTATTCTTACCCACTGATAATTATACGCGACACTGATGGAAATATCAAGTACACAATCCAGATGGAGAAGTCATTGCCACATTACACTGGCGACGCTGAGGCCGATCCACATTTATATTTCAAAGCCATAAAGTCTGACGACAAGTACATATATGCACTGTACTCTCCTGACGAGCAATCAACAAATGATTACATACTCGTTTTTTCTTGGTCTGGAGATGCTGTAGCCAAATATGCGATTTCACCAGCAATGGATTTTGCTGTTGACAGCAATGGAAAACGGTTTGTCGCTATTGATGACGAAACGGGATTGTGTGTTGAATACAGATGGTAAATATATGACCTTTTAAGACATATATAAGTATGTGGTCATATTTGTTTTTATATATGAGCTACTTTCTATAGGAGGATTAGGCAAGGGTAAAACAAAGCGGGCTGAACCAACGGTCACCGGCGCGTAGCGGAAAGGTAAAGCCCGCTTTGTATGAGTTTTGACACACTCTCCTCCTATCTATGTAAAGATAATTTTGAACTGTTACTTAGACACCATTTTTTGTATATTTGATATAATCTTCTTAGCTTTGTAACTTAATAAAAAAAAAAAAAATAAAAGCCAATGTTAACGAAATTTGCAAAATTTATATTGCTAATGTCTGTACTATGTGCTGTCTTATTAGTGCCAATTTCATGCAAAAGGCTATCACAAATACGTGCCAAGAGCAATATGCGTAACACTATTTTCAACATGCAAAAACATCGTGTAAAATTGTATCTCAACCGTATGGCATATTGCGTTCCTGACAACGACACGGCAAGAGCCGATACTTCGACTGCTCCATATCGTCTGGTCACTTACATAGATTCCACAAATTGTACTCCATGTATGCTCAACAAAATGCATCAGTGGAATGATATTATAGATTACACGCGCGCCAATGGCAATCACGTGAATTACATTTTTATATTCGAGCCAAAGGCAGACCACATAGAGGATGCACATTTCGCGGTAGAATCGTCAGGTCTGAAAAACAGAGTATACCTTGATACTGCAAGCGTGTTCCGAAAAGAAAACAAATTCATACCCAAAGACTCAAAATACCATACGATGTTGATTGACAAAAACGACAGTATAATATTGATTGGTAATCCTAAATACAACAAAAAAATCGAGAAAATTTTCCTATACGTAATCAACAATAACTAAAAAAACAACAAAACATGAAAAATTAAGTCTTTTTAGCAGCATTAGTAGTAGCAGTAACTATTCAGCGAATATGTATCGCTAAAGCAGCGTGTGATTATTTTCTAAAAAAACTTTCAGTTTTCCTGTACATGTCCACTGTGTCGTATTTTCCATCGTTTTGTACATCATATCATTCTGCTTCGTATCAGTAAGGTCATTTACAAGTGTTGCATATATGCCAATAAATCACTAATTTTGTTGTCATGAACAATAATGTTACAGATATATTCCAGGCTCTCAAGAATTTGGAGGGTAAGATTTCGTCATTGGAAAAAACCGTTGACGACCAACAGGAGTGTATCTGTAACTTAACCCGCATAAATGACCGTCTACGCAAGGAAAACTGCATTCTGAAGAATCGCTTGGCGAAATATGAGTCCCCAGACAAGGACAGCAACAACAGCAGTGTTCCTCCCAGCAAAGAGCGTATGAGTGATGAGGTGAAAAGACGTACCAAGACCTTAAGAAAAGCAACAGGCAGAAAGCCTGGAGGACAGTTCGGACATGACGGCAACACATTGCTAAAGTCAGAATTCCCCGACAGTATCATAGACATTAGTGCCAACTACTGCACCCAGTGTGGACATTCTCTTGAGGACTGTGAACGTATTCTGGATTATGTAACCCAGGTGATAACCCTGCCTGAATTGAGACCAGTCATCAAGGAAATCAGACACTACAAGACGATATGCAACAAATGTGGAGCTACGGTACAGTCACACAAGCCACGCAAACGCGGAGGCAATGCCGTCATATACGATGCCAGCGTGAAGTCACTTGCCGTGTATCTTTCTGTCGTGCAATTTCTTCCTTATGGACGGATTGAGAATATATTTCACGAGATATTCGGCATTGAACTGACGCAAGGCTCACTTGTAAACTGGATTAATGACGCGAAAGCCAAGGCACAGCCGGCAATCGAAAAAATAAAGGAATGCATCATGCAGTCAGCCGTTGTTGGCTTTGACGAGTCGGGATGCTACTGCAACAAGAGACTTGATTGGGCATGGATTGCCCAAACCGTCTATTTCACCTTGCTGTTCAGGGGGAATGGAAGGAGCGGTAAGGAACTGACGGACAGATTCGGCGATTCACTTGAGCGTATGATTGCGGTGACAGACCGTCACAGTGCATACTTTGCATTGCATTTCTTGAATCACCAAGTATGTCTTGCCCACATTCTGCGAGAACTGCAATATCTGAATGAGGTTGACGACAAACAGCAGTGGTCAAGGCGCATTGAAGGCATTCTGCAACAGGCTATACATGAGCGTAACGAGCATCCGCAAGACATTATTCCTAAAGAGCCGTGGCTTAAAAGGCTTGATGATACACTCAAGCAGAGTGTCACAAGTCTTGGCAAAGACTTTCAGCGTTTGAAGAACGGATTGATTAAGTGCAGAGATTACATGTTCAATTTTCTTGAAGACCCTTTGATTCCGTCAGACAACAACGACAGTGAACGTGGCATTAGAAAACTGAAAATCAAATTGAAAAACTCCGGCACATTCCGGTCAGAACTTGGAGCTGATGCATTCTTGGAACTGCACTCTATTGTAGAAACAGCAAAAAAGCATGACTTATCACCATATAAAGCTATCCGTGCCCTTTGGGGGAGCACGGACAGCTATGCTATGGCATTCGCTGAATAGTTACTTTGTAACGTAATTTTCTAAATAATCGTTAATTGCGAAAAATTATCTACCCCCCCCGTGGTTTGTTGATAAAATTTAAAAAGTATTGGTATTTCCGCTTTTGATTTATAAAAACTCTGAAAAAACTTTTGTTTTCCGCATAAAAAAACTAAAAAATATTTTGTGGAATCATT
>OQVZ01000383.1_pt1 | contig 16963 bp, 22 predicted proteins | sample 1691571 | NCBI WGS metagenome assembly OQVZ01 (sample SAMN03418261, study PRJEB22391) | human gut metagenome | biome: human-gut; feature: organic feature; material: feces | host: Homo sapiens | place: Tanzania | collected 2013-01
GCTTTCAAAGCTTGGAATATCTTGTCTGTAATAACTTGAATATACTCTTGGCTAACCATGCCGTTAATTACAGCATCAGAAATTTGGTAAGCCGGACGAATATATTGTTGAGCTGTTTTATTAACATCAGCGAACTGTAAATCTGCCGCTTCACCTGATTTGCCACGTTCAGCAGCTCGTCTGTACCATCTGTCTTTAATTACTTCTAGCGGAGTAAATACATAAACTTTAACATCCATGATGTCTCTCACGCCTTCATTTAGGACATACAAGCCTTCGGTCAGAATCACTTTTGCAGGTTTTTTTTCATCCCCATTTGGGTCAGATTCACAGGTTACAAAATTGTAATGAGGAGATTTTATAGTAAGTCCTTCTTTTAAGGAAACCAAATGATTTTTCATTAAGTTAAGGTCAATTGCCTCTGGAGTATCAAAGCTAAAACCTGTCTTGAACAAAGCTTCATAACTTCCTGCTTCTTTCAATTCCTTAGAAGTATCTTTGTAGTAATCATCACATCTTATTACAGTGTAGATACCTTCTGTTTTTGTTTTGATGCAAGCTTTAATTGTATTGTCTACAAAAACGGTTTTACCGGATGCGCTTTCACCGGTAATCCCAATCAAGAAAGTACGTTTCTTTTCTTGAACAACCTTTCTTGCAATGTTCATAATTAAGTTGTCTGAAATCTTTAAAAACAGCGGCTGTTCTTGTTTGCTGTCTTCTTCTAAAATCTTTTTTAAACTGTCAACTATTGAAGAGATAATCTCCATGTCGCGACGGTTTGAGTAGTAATCATAACTTGTGAGTTGGAAATCTTTCAACATTCATACATCCTTTTTGCAAATATGGTAATATTTTACTTTAAAATAGTTTAAAGCTCTACAAAAGATTAACCTTTGTAACAAAATATTTCACTTTTTTTTTAAAGATTAAAGTTTTCAAAAAAAATGTCGAATATAAAAGTGTTGAGATTAATAGGAGTATAATTTATGTATCAAGACGAAATTTTTGAAAACGCATTACAAGAAACTAAAGCAGAAAGTTTAAAGCAATTACAAGGTGAAGTGAAAACAGTAGAAAGAGTTATTGAAAGATTATTAACTCAACTGTTTGAATCAACTACTTTTACTACAGTACGAGATTTCCCAACTTGTGGAGTTTGCTAAAAAATGTGGAGCCGCTTATTAAGCGGCTCCTTCGGATTTATTGAGTTTATAAATTTTAATTTATGCTGTGTATTTAAAATAATTTACTTGGTTTACTCCAGGAAATTGTGGAGTTTGGGTAGCTCCGCTAAAAGTTTGTTGATAGTACATATCGCTTGAGTAAGGATTTGTTAAATATGGATTGCTTGTAGCTGTTGTTCCATAATTCAATCCTCCTGCCAGTCCATAAGGTGATGGTGTTTGAATTAGCGGTATATCATTATTTGGAGCAACTGTTTCTGTTGATGTTTGGATTTGTGGAATAGATGTTGTTCCTTGATTTTGTGGCAATTGTTGTTCAATTTGTGCTTGCGTTTGTGCAGTTGTAGCCACTTGAGTGTTATCTGGTTGTGCAGTTTGTTGTGTTTGAAGTTGAGTCAAAAGTTGTTGTATATCTGCTATAGTATAACCATTTTGTTGAGCTTGTGCAATTTCTTCATCGCTCATACCTATTTGTTTCAATTGAGAAATTTCTTCTTCTGAATATTTTGTTGGTTGAACTTGTGTTTGAGCTTGCCCTCCTTGAGCTGTCTCTTGGGCTTCTTCCTGTTGTTCGGTATAAGATTTACCAACAATAAGTCCTGTCAGAAAATCCCCTGCCATATAACCGATAAATGAGCCTATCCCTGGGCAAATGGCTGAACCTATAGCTGCACCGATTGCACCTCCTGCAAGTCTTGCACCTGCTTTGCCGGTTTCAGCTAATGCGGCTCCGATCCCTTTGTCTTTTCCTGCCTTTATAATATTAGGAAGTTCGAATCCTATAGTTAAAAGTGCTCCGATAAATGGCATTTTTTTGCTTGCAGCTTTAAAGACACCTTTCATTCCCCCTAGAATTGAACTTTTTCCTGCAATTCTAGCAGCTCTTGCACCGACCTTTGCTCCGTTTAATAATGATTTCGGAGTTGTTATAAGATTTTTCAACGTACGTTTAAAAAATCCTCCTGTAAGTGCCTTTTTCGCAACATCTTTTTCAAGTGCGATAGCTCCAGCTTTAGCTTTTGTAAATATAGAACCTTTAGCTGAGCGCATTGCTGAGCCAAGTTTTTCAGAACCTGTTCCTAAAATAAGTTCAGGTGCAACATTAAGTGCGCGTTTACAGTAATATTATTGTTGCTGCACATTATTCTGAACTAAACATTTTTGCGCCAATAGACAAAATTCCCATTTTCTCTTTTTCCTTTCCCCGTAGAATTTTTATATTATCCCCTATATTTTTATAAAGTATTTTTGAGTTTTTGAATTGCTAAATTTGTAAACAAATGTAAATAAAAATAAAAGGACTCCGAATTTGACCTTCAAAGTCCTGTTTAAAAGGGGATAAATATGTATTTATTGTCTTAAAATTATTATTAGCCTACAGTATTGAATTTCATACCTTGCATCATTATGTCATTAGCATAAGGGTTTGAGTAATCTTCCATTGGATTTGTCATACCATAGTTGTATGGATTATTATTTGCAATTGGGTTAGTGTTCATACCGCCTTGGAATGGAATTTGTCCGGATTGACCTTGTACTTGAGCAGTTTGTTTAGCTTTTTCTTCAGCTTCAGCTTTTTGTACAGAGTAAGAATCTCCTACGATTTTACTTGCAATCCAATCCCCTGCAATCCAACCTACAAGTGAACCGATACCAGGACAGATTGCTGAACCGATTGCTGCGCATGCTGCACCAGCACCTAATCTGGCTGTTGTTTTTCCTATTTCAGCCAAACCTTGACCGATACCTTGTTCTTTTGTAGCTTTCCAAATATTAGGAAGTTCAAATAATAAAGTTGATGCTGCCGCAAGGAATGGCATATTTTTTCCAAGTCCTTTGAACAAGCCTTTAGCACCACCTGCGATTTTACCAAAGAAACCTTTTTTGCCACCAGCTCGGATACCAGCTAATGTACAAGTTTTAATTCTACCTAAATTCTTTGTTGCTCTAGTCCAAAAAGAACCTGATTTTGACAAATCTTCAACTGCCTTAAAGCCAGCTATACTTTTTGACCAAATAGAACCTTTTTGAGCTCTTATGGCTTTTCCTGCAATGTCTGAGCCTGTTCCAAATACGGCATCAGGAAATACTTTAGCAATTCTTACAGCATAATTACCAATGGAACTAATACCTAAACCCATAACTTTACCTACCTTAAAATGTTTTTAACCTACATGTTAATAAAAAATTTTCACATTCTGAAATTGCCAAAATGTGAATTTTTGTTAATGAAAATTAATAATATTGATAGGTTTTCTGATTATTCTAAATTATATATAGAATTTAGCAGATTCTAGGATTTCGTCTCCTGCTATGGTGTTGTCTTTATGCATTTGAACTTTATCTACTGCAGTATCCCATATATCATCAATGGCTTTTTCTATTGTTTTTGAGTTGTTATTTTTTCGCAATTCATCTGTAGCTTTTGTTGCCTTTTCAAATTCTTTGTCTCTGTATTCAAATATTGAAAGCATTTTTTTGAACTTGTGAATAATTTTATCATTGTTCATTTGCATAAGTTTTTCATACCCATCAGACAAAATTGTTACTAATGCATCTGCATTGTTTTTTGTATTAATGGCAGCTACATCCAATCCTTCAGGACAACTTGACAATGTGAGAATATCATGTGGATATTCTTTTGTCTTTAAAGGAAGTTCTTTTGATACCTCTTTCCAACATCCCAAGTTTCTGTTTATATTATTAAATTTTAGTCTGGCTGTAAAATTTACGTTATTGTTTATACTGTTCATAAATATCCCTTTATCTTTTCCTTATTTTATAATAAAAGTTCTAAAAATATTTTTTGCTACTTCGTTAAATTTAAAATATTAAATATTTTTATATAAGATTGAAAAAATCTATCTTGTCTTGTACAATTGTTCTGTAATAAAGGAGTATTTGTATGGCTGAAGTACAAAAACGTGTTTTAATTGTTGATGATGATGACGAAATTAGAGAGTTATTAGAATTTGATATAGCGAGTAGCGGATATTTTGTCGATTGTGCTAAAGATGGTTTAGAAGGGCTTAACAAGGCTTTAAATAATACTTACGATATAATTTTGCTTGATGTAATGATGCCTAAAATGAATGGCTTTGATGTATGTAAAAATATTAGACAAGCAAAACTAAACATGCCGATTTTAATGCTTACTGCAAAAGGTACGATTGAAGATAAAACTTCAGGATTTGATTGCGGTGCGGATGATTATTTGGTTAAACCTTTTGATATTCAGGAGGTTTTATTGAGAATTCGAGTATTGTTGAGACGTAATGCCGTTGACGTTGAGGAATCACCTTTATCAAATGAAGTTTTGAAATGCGGTGATATTGAAATATTTCCAGAATCTTTAGAATGTATAATAATCAATCGTAGAGTTAAATTGACTCCGACAGAGTTTGAAATTTTGTATTGCTTAATGCAGCATTTTAATAATCCTGTTACTCTAGCAACATTGTTAGATGAGGTTTGGGGGTATGATAGCAACGAAGATGTTAGAATGTTGAGGGTTCACGTTGGGGGATTGAGAAACAAAATTGAAGAAACTCCAAAATCTCCAAAATACTTACACACAGTAACTAATGTAGGCTACAAGTTGACACCGTTTGCGCAAGAGTAATTATGAAAAAATACAGTTATGGTCTGAAAAAATTAAAAATCATTGAACAAATCGCAATAGTTTTCTTTTTTGCGGTAATTATTCCGATATCAATAAGTGGATTTATTATCAACAATATTAATCAACAATCTGTCAGACATCAATTGCGGGAATCTGCAATTCTTGTTGCCAGTATGGTTTCGGATGAAGTTGACTTTTTTATGAAAACTAATGAGACGACATTGGCTCAAATTGCTGATACCTTGGAGTATTTGCCATCACAAAAACTAAAAGATAAATTTATAAAAGAGGTTGCTAAAAAATACCCAAATTGCGAAGATATTACTATAGCAAAAAATGAAAAAGCCTTAGAACAAATAACTTATGAGGCTAATATCAATGAAAAGCCTATACTTTCTACCCAAATGAAAGATGGCTCATTTCTTGTTATTTTGTTTAATGCAAATAATTGGGATAATCAGCTGTTTAAATCTTTGGAAAATGATAACAGACAAGTATATATTATGGATAAAAACAATCACTTGATTTCTTCTCATAATTTTTCTCCAGAGGATTTTAAGGAAACTATTGATCAGTTGCCGGAAGAAAAAATTGAAGATGCTCCGGTTATGATTGGTGATGAGAAAAACCGTCCGATTGTTTATATTCACCGTACTAATCCGGAATTGACAATTGTTGTGAATACGACAGAAAACATTGCAAAACATGCGATTCTTGATAACAGAGTAAAAATTATCATTTCTGTGTTGAGTGCGATTTTGTCAATGATGGTTGTTATCGGTTTTTATATTTATTACCTTTACATTAATATTAGGCAGTTATTTAAAGCTGTAATTGCTATTTCTAAAGGTAATTATCAACGTCAAATAAGGCTTTTGACAACATCTTTTACTCCGTATGAAATTGTATTTTTGGCAAATGAATTTAACAATATGGTGTCAGAAATCCATAAATCGTATTTGGAACTTAAACGCAAAAATATCGAGTTAAAGCAGTTAAATGAATTTCGTTCCAATCTTTTAGATACAGTAAGTCATGAATTAAGAACTCCATTAACAAGTATTCAAGGATACACATCACGTTTGATGAGACAAGATATTGTTATTGATGATGAAACCAAACAGAAATCCCTAAGAATAATAAGAGAGCAATCAGAACGCTTGAAACGTTTGATTGACGACCTTTTGACTATTCCTGATATTGAAGGAATGAGACTTCGTACGGTTAATGACAATGTTAATCTTGAAGAAGTGTTAGAACAAGCGGAATTATTGCTTAGAAAGCGTGACGGGCATGAGATTATTGTAAATATGGATAATGACGTCACTCAAGTTTATGCTGATAAAGGCAGACTTGAACAGGTATTTGTGAATTTGTACGAAAATGCTATCAAATACGCATATCCTGACACTCCGATACTTGTAAATATCAAGCAACACAAAAATAAAGCAATTATCAAAATCAAAAATAAATGTGATGTTATACCTGAAAAGAAATTAAAATCTCTTTTTGAAAAATTTGTTCGTCTTGATGATGAAATGACGAGAACGACAAGAGGTTCTGGGTTGGGCTTATTTATTGTAAAAGGTTTGATAGAGGCAATGGAAGGCACAATTACACTAACCTCTAATAACGAATTTGGTTTCTGTGCAACAATTACTCTTAATTTGGCTAGTGAGCATGAGGATGAATAATGAAAGATTTTATGAAACTTGCTATAGCAGAAGGGAAAAAAGTTGAAAAAGACATTCCTGTCGGTGCTGTAATTGTCAAGGACGGAGAAGTAATTGCGACAGGTTTTAATACAAAAGAACATGATAATGATGTTACATCTCATGCCGAAATTATTGCGATTCGAAAAGCAGAGAAAATTTTAAACAATTGGCGACTTGATGATTGTGATTTATATGTGACTTTAGAACCTTGTCCAATGTGTGGTTGGGCTATTTTGCAATCAAGAATCAGGACAGTATATTTTGGAAGTTATGATGTTAATTATGGCGCATTTTCTTCCAAAATAGATTTGCGCAAATTTTCTAATAACCAAAATTTAAAAGTATATGGTGGAATTTTAGAAGATGAGTGTAACAACTTGCTCAACGAATTTTTTAAAGCCTTGCGAAAGTTATAGTACACTACGCTGATATTTCAAATTACATTAGATTACTGAGATGTTGAGAAGATAAAATCGGAAACTTTGTCTTATCCCAATACAAATGAATGGTAAAGATAAGCAAACACAACACCAAAGATTGCGCCGACTACGACTTCAAAAGGTGTATGTCCTAAAAGCTCTTTAAGTTTTCCGCCAACAGATTGCAAATCGTGATGATAAAAATCTTCCATCATTTTGTTTAAGCAAGCAGCTGTTTTCCCTGCTGCACGGCGCAAACCTGCTGCATCGTACATAATAATTAAAGAAAAGCCAAGTGCAGTTGCAAATAATGTAGAATCAAAACCGTTAAGTATTCCGACCATTGTAGACAAACCCATTACACCTGCGGAGTGAGAACTTGGCATGCCGCCTGTTGTTGAAAAAATCTTAAAATTGATTTTTCTACTTTTTATTGTGAATAAAATAAATTTTATCACTTGTGCAAAAAAGGCTGATAATACTCCACAGGAAATTACTTCATAGCCGTTATTTGCAATAGTTTGTCTTATTAAATCTAAATACATTAAATACCTGCTCTCTCGCTTATTTTCTTAATCATATCTTTAATTATCTCAGAATTGATATCCTGTTTATTCATTATATCATGGCATTTTTCAAATAGGCAAGCAAGTTTACATTTAGACTCGTCAATTCCATACAATGAAACATAAGTCAATTTTCCTTCTTCTTTGTCTTTACCAAGTGTTTTGCCCATTTGTTCAAATGTAGAAATTTCATCAAGGATATCATCAGCTATTTGGAATGCTAGTCCAAATGTTTTGGCAAATTCTGTTACTGCCTGAATTTTTTCATCATCCGCATTTGCAATTATAGCACCGGTGCGCATTGCAAGCTGGAATAAGTCAGAAGTTTTGTGGATGTGCAAATATTGTAAAATTTCTGCCTTTTTCTCATCAGGAAGTTCAATATTTTCCGATTCAATATCTACAACTTGACCTGCAATAACTCCTCTTGCTCCAGCATATTGAAAATATTCATTCAAAACTCTGATAAGAGTTGAAGGAGTTAGGTCTTTTGAATATTTTGTAATAATTTGAGGAGCGTAAGTAAGTAATGCATCTCCTGCTAAAACTGCAATTGCTTCGCCAAAAACTTTGTGGTTAGTGAGTTTTCCGCGACGGTAATCATCATTGTCCATACAAGGTAAATCGTCATGTATTAGAGTTTGTGCATGTAGCATTTCAATTGCGCAGGCCGTTGGGATAGCCTTTTCAATGTCACCCCCTAACATTCTGCAAGTTTCTAAGCACAGTACCGGACGAAGTCTTTTACCTGGGAGGGTAACGGTGTATTTCATTGATTTAAAAATGTCTTCCGGATACTCAATAGGAATAAATTCGTCTAGTTTGTCATTCACTAAATCAATATAATCATTTATTTGCATTTTCAATTTCCTTATATATTTGTTGTTTTTGTGTGTTGCGTGATGCTTGGCGCTTTTTCTCGCTTATTTTTACATGAATTCTGTTATTATTAAGTTTCTGAGCGGTTTCTTTTTTGCGTCCGTTGTATTTTATACGTTCTTTATATTCCATTGCTTCAGATACAAATTCAATGTAGCTTTCATATCTTGTTTCGTCAATTTTATCAATATGTTCCAATACTCCACAACCATCTTCGTTGATGTGTAGGCAGTCGCCATATTTGCAGTAATCGCGGTATGGAATCATTTCATTAAACAGTAAATCAACATCTGAAGGTAGCATAAAGTCAAATTTAACATTACTAAACCCAGGGGTATCCACGACTGCAGTGCTTTTACAAATTGGGATAATTTCACAATGTCTTGTAGTGTGCGTTCCTCTATTTAATTTTTCACTGACTTCTTTTGTTTTAAGGTGTACGCTGGGGTTCAGTGCATTGATTAAGCTTGATTTGCCAACACCAGAGTTTCCGCATAGCGCAGAAACTTTTCCTGTCAAAACTTTTTTTAATTCGTCAAGTCCTTTTTTCTCTAAAGCTGAAGTGAAAAGCGTTTTATATCCTATTGGCTCATAAATTGAACGAATTTTCTCCAGTGTGGTATTGTCAGTACCTAAATCTTCTTTGTTAAAACATAAAACAACAGGGATTTTGTAATATTTTGCAAGGGCAATATATCTGTTTAATTGATGAAAATCTAAATCAGGATGTTTTATTGCAGAAACTACAACAATTTGGTCGACGTTCGCAACTGCAGGACGTGGAATGAAGGTTTGTCGTGGTAAAACTTTTGAAATTACACCGTTATCAACATCTACAAAGTCGCCTACAACAATTTTAATTTGTTGTTTTTTTAAAACTTCTCTGATTTTACATTCAAAGGTTTTTCCTTCGTTTTGTACGTAGTAAAAATCCGAATGAATTTTGTAAATTTGCCCTTCCATACAAGGCAGTGTACTAAAAAAAGCCTGATTTTGCAAACTTTTTATTTATGTCATAGAATGATTGTATGATTACGAAAACAGAACTAGATGAACTTGTTACAAAATACGAAACTGTTGATTTTATAAAAGACGATCCGATACAATTTGTGCATAAATTTTCAGATAAAAAAGATATTGAAATAGCAGGTTTTATTGCATCATTGCTTGCTTATGGCAGCAGGCAGCAATTTATAAAGAAGCTAAGTTCATTGTTTGATTTGGCACAAAATGAACCATTAAATTTTATCCAAAATTTTAAACCTGAAATCATTGGAGATTTCAATTATCGTTTTGGAAAACCTAATGATTTTGTAGAAATTTTTTCTATTCTAAAAGAACTTTATAACAGCTCAGATGGTTTAGAAGAGTTGTTTGCCCATGGATTTTCTCAAGGCAAGATGTTTGAAACCGTTGTAGATTATTTTTATTCAAGAGTCGGAGAAGGCGCAAAGCAAGGTTTTTACCAAATGATACCAAATCCGCATAATGGCGGAGCAATGAAAAGGATGTGCATGTTCTTGAGGTGGATGGTTAGGAAGAGTGCGGTAGATGTTGGAATTTGGAAATTTATGAAACCTGCAGATTTGTACATCCCATTAGATGTGCATGTTGGTAGGGTTTCTCGCCAAATGGGGTTATTAACTCGCAAGGCAAATGACTTTAAAGCTGTTGTTGAATTGACACAGAATTTAAAAGAACTTTGCCCTGAAGACCCTATAAAATACGACTTTGCAATGTTTGGTTATGGTGTGAATAAAGGTGAATAGGAGTTATTTTATAATTTTTCCTGTTGTTAATACTCTATAAGCACATCCCCAACCTGTACCATTTTTTCTACAATCACTTGATGCAGCGTACCCAGGAGCTCCAGCAGCTCTGACGGATGATTTTTCATAAAATAATTCAAAAATATCTTGCCCAATTACATTTGGTGGTGTTTTCCCATTTACGTCCATAATGAAATCAATATATAAACCCTTATTTTGTGCCTCGCTTGAATTTCCACTGCGCCAAAGAATCCCTACTCCATTATTGAGTTTTATTTTGTAATAACTTCTGCTTGTTGCATAACTTCCCCAATTTGGACCACCATTTAAGTATTTATAGGTCATATTAGGCATACAAATTCCTTGTGGGTCGTAGGTGCCACAATCTTGTGCTACTTTGATGTGCTTTAGCAATTTTTCTGCGATAATTTTTGCATCATTTTCTGATGAGTTGTTGTCAAGTCCCCAGCCTGAAACTTCACCCTCTTCTTCTTCTGCTGCTCTAACAGCTTGAGCCATTATTGATTGAGTTTCTTTTAACAGGGCAACAGTTCGTTTTTCATATAGCGTATGAGAAAGTGATGGAATTGTTATTGCTGCAACGATACCTATAACTCCAAGAGTTATTAATATTTCTGCTAGTGTAAAAGCTTTATTTTTAGTTATTCCCATTTTAAGCTCCCTTTTGTTCTCTTTGAGGCTACATACTTTGATTTGAATATAACATAAAATAATTTTGTGGACAATAAGGTTACAAAAATTTATAGATTAGGGCGCAATATATTTACCAAAAGGAAATCTCTTGGTTTGTCGCAAAATGAACTTGCGGAAAAGTTGGATATTTCAAGAGAACATTTAGCCAAAATAGAAACAGCTAAAAGAACGGTGAGTCTAGATTTGTTGATAGAAATTTCAGATGCCCTTGGGGTGAAAGTTAGAGATTTAATTGATTTTTAGTGTAAAATACTAATCAAGGAGTTTTGTATGGTTGATAAAATTATAATATTTTCAGGTAAACAGTATTCAGGCAAGGACACAGCAGCAAAAATTATGCTGGAAAAGTTGACTGATTTCAGGCGTTGTGCGATTGGTGATATAATCAAGCTTACTTATGGCAAGAAAAAAGGTTTAAATTATGAGGAAATCGAACAAAATAAGGCATTTTATCGTCCTGATTTAATCACTCTTGGTAACTGGGGACGTGAGCAAGACCCTGATTATTGGTTGAAAAAGATTATAGAGCAAGATGGTAATATTATTGTAACCGATGTACGTGTACCGCATGAATATGAATTATTTAAAAATGCTGGTGCAAAAAGTATCAGAGTTGAGGCAACTCGTGAGGTGCGAAGTACGCGCGGAAAAATTGTTAATGAAGATGACATTACAGAAGTTGGGCTTGATGATGTCAAAGATTGGGATTTTGTGATTTACAATAATTCAGATTATGAGTCGTTAAAAAGGCAAGTTTTGGATATTGTTGAGCAGTTGTGCTAGAGGAGATATTTTGATGGTTTATGGACAAAGTGACTCCCAATCAGGTTCATCAGGTTCTTCTCCAGGTTCTACAATGTGCTCTCCCATTTCAAGCATTACCTGAAGAGATAATTTTAATTGACGCTTGTAGTTTTCTCTTGCTCGAGCCAAAGTTTTGGCGCAAAAAGTGAAACTTGGAATTTCTTTAATCTCAATATAATAATACGGATTACCATCAAAATCCAAATCTTGCCCTTCAATGAGCGTCCAGTTCAAATTCAAATAATAATCTAAATCTTTGTTTTCGTTGTCCATACTTACTAAAATTAATTATCTAAAGAGGAATTGCTTAGCGGTTGAGATAGCATTATGCCTTCTCCGCCTACTACATCTGCTCTTTGCCCATCTATATACAGATAAACAGGAACTTTTGAGTTTAGCTTAACTGTTTTAATCAATTGATAAAGTCTTTTATACAGGCTTTCTGTTCCACCACCGTTTACAAATGCTGAGTTCAAGTTTACGATAACTTTATCAGATTGTTCTGTTATGTTGATAACTTCTGAACCTGATGGAATTTCTGTGTAAACTCCGCGTTGTTTTTCTTTGTCTTGTGGTCCTCTAATCAAAGATGTTACGGCAAATCTGAGTTTTGAACCGTCAATATCTTTGTTATATTCACGTTTTACAGCTTTATAAACTTCTTCGTTATGTTCATTCTTGCCGATAAAATAAACATTTACGTAGGTTTTAGCGTTTTGTTGAGGCTTTTTATCATCAACGACTTCTTCCTGAGTTGAACGTTCAGAAACTTGAACCTCCTCAGGTGTAATGTCAGGTTTTGGCATTAATACGTTGAATGCCACTAACCCAACAACAACTATCATACAAAAGCCTATAAATAATAAAAGAATTTTTTGATTTTTGTTCATGATAAATCACCTTCTGTTAATCTTAATCTTTAGGAATTACAACAACTCCGCTTGTTTCAATTGTATTATTCTTGATTTCGATATTTTGGACATTAACTTTTGCATCTTTATTATCAAGAATATGTACTGAAAAATCTAGTGGATTCAAGTAGTTCAAAATGAAATCGATTTTTTTCAAATCCATATTCATGTGACCTGAAACCAATTTTGTATTGTTGAAATCGATTTTGCCGTTTTTAACTTTTAAATCAGTTTCCAATACAATTTTGTATTCATTTCTAACAAATGGAACTTCAAATCCGATGATATAGTAAAATTTATTATTTTTGATTGCAACTTTAGTTGAAGAAATTTGTAAACCTACACCGTAAGAGTTGCTCAATTTGTTAAAATCTTTGATAACTTTTTGGTATTTTTCGTTTTGCATTGTCTTGTTGATAGATGATTGGTTCATTTTTATATCAAAAGACATAGGCAAAGCTTCCATAAACACGATGTCATCACCAGATTTTTTGATATAGTTAAAGTTACACAATGTTTTTAATGACAATGAAGTTAAATAAATATCATTGATTACAACATTTTGTGCATTAACTGACATAGATTTGAAGATACCGTTTTTCAAATCTTTTGCACTATATGAATCTAAATCAATTTTCAAATTGTCTGCTGAACCGATTTTTAAAACTTCTTTTTTTATAATTTTTTCAACGGCAATTTCAGTAAATGTATTAACACCTGTTGCTGCGCCCACAATTGTTCTGAACTTGCTGTTCATATCATAAGGTGCAACGCATTCATAATTATCACAGCTAGCAAAAGCTGCACTGTTAGCTAACAATAATAAACCTAATAATAACGTAATCTTTTTCATAATACCTCAAATACTTTTTTGACCAAAATTTTATTTTGTTCTACCTTACCTATAGCATATATTCTACCACCATAACTCAAAATTACAATATCTGAATCAGGAAAATCTGAATTGCAGATAGACATTCCATGAGAGACTCTTTCTCGTTCATTTTCGGATAAATTATGTATCGGAATGTTGAGCATATCAAGTGGATTTATTAAATTTTCAACGATTTGTGAAACTTCTGTTAAGTCTTCTAGTTTAATTGTCGTATTTACTTGGAATTTGCCGGCTTTGGTTCTTTCAAGAGCTGTTAAATATCCGCCACACCCAAGTTTTGCTCCTAAATCATACGCAATAGAGCGGATATATGTACCTTTTGAGCAGGCTATAGTGATTTTGGCACTTTGTGATGTCTTGTCAAATTCTTTCAATTCAATTTTTGAAATCGTTACTTTGCGTGGTTTGATTTCGATATCTTGTCCTTGCCTTGCATAGTCATATAGTTTTTTCCCATTCACTTTTATTGCGGAATAAATTGGAGGAATTTGAGAAATTTCGCCTTCAAAATCTTTAAGCGTGTTTTTTACATCTTCTTCTGTAACTTTTTTGTCAAAAGTCGCGGTGATTTCCCCCTCCAAGTCGTAGGTCGCAGTGTTTTTCCCAAATTGTACGGTTGCAAGATATTCCTTGTCATCATCAAGATATTCAATTAACCTTGTAGCTTTTCCTATACAAATTGGCAAAACTCCTGTAGCAAATGGGTCAAGGGTTCCTGTATGGCCTATTTGTCTGACTTTTGTTATTTTGCGCAAACGAGCTACAACATCATGAGATGTCAGCCCTTTGGGTTTATAAATATTCAGAAAACCGAATAAAGATGCATTCTCTGTCTTAGACATACTTCCGCTACCTAAAATTATAATAAATTTCTAAATTTCGCCTCTTGAAATTTTGTTGATAAGTTCAGTTACTCTTGCGCCTTCTTCCAAACCGTTTGAATATACAAAGCGAAGTTCAGGAGTTAATCTCAAGCGAAGTCTTTTGCCAACTTCGTATCTGATTTTAGCGGTGCTTTTTTCGATAATTTCTTTTGATTTTTCGACTTGTTCAGGTGAACCTAAAACACTATATATAACTTTGGCAAATGAGTTGTCATGCGCAACTTCAACATCGATAATTGAAACTACACCTTCAAGACCTCTGATTTCTTTTCTCAAGATTTCAGAAATGTCACGCATCAATTCTTTTCTTACTCGTTCGTTACGTAATGTCATAATAATCTCCTTGTTACAAGTGATTATAACATAAAATAAATAAATTTAACGACCGAGTCGTATTTCATCAAAGTCAATATAAATTCTGTAGCCTAGAATTTTGCAAATCATTTTCATTTCAGAATAGCGCAAAGACTCGCTTTTCAGTTTGTGGGAGATTAAACTCTGCGAATAGTTTTTGCCGCTCATTTCTGTCATACGTTTGGCTAACTCTGTCATTGACATTCTTTTTGACGTTAGCATAATTTTTACTTCATCACGTATTTCCATGTACTTATTATAATTTTTGTTGACAATTTATGAAAATATATGTATTATCATGAATAATATTCATAAATTATAAAGTATTTTCATTCAACGTAAAGGAGCTTGGAATGAGGAATTTTGGTTTTACTCTAGCAGAAGTCTTAATAACACTTGGAATTATTGGTGTTGTTGCAGCTATAACAATTCCAAACTTGATTGCTAATCAACAGAAAAAGGCAATTGTTTCCGGCATGATTGAGGCTCAATCTATATTAAACCAAGCGCTTAGGCAATATGCTTATGATTCAGATGAGGATGGAACACAAAGTTTTGAAACCACATTGCCAATAAAAGAGTTTGCTGAGAAATATTTTGTTCCATATTTAAAAATTGCAAGAATTTGTGAAAATATGGAAGATGGTTGTTGGCAAACTGGAGATTTTTATGGTTATTATGACCTTGCAGGAGTAAAAATGACAGATACTGTTCCTTATAGCATTGTTTTGAATAATGGAATGATATTAGGTTTTAATAAAGTTGATGATGGTCCTTATTCACTTATTTCAATCTTGGTCGATATTAATGGAAAAGGTAAAAGAAATGTTTTAGGTAAAGATGTTCAATCCTTTTATCTTTATCAAAATGAGACAAGATTGGTTGGTGCACGTAGTAATATGAAAAATGGAATCTATCCAGGAGGATATGATGGGGGAGGAGGTCCACATATTGAACTATCAAGGGATTATTTATTAAGTACGAGGGCTTCAAGAGGGTGTAATAAAGGTGCTACAGGTAATGCCTATGGCGGACGTCGAGTTGGAGTTGGAGCAGCTTGTGCTGCGGTGATATTTAAAGATGGCTGGAAAATTTCAAAAGATTATCCATGGAATTAAGTAAAATTATGCCATTTTGAAGTTATTAAAAATATGAAAGGTGGGCTGGTGAGCCCACCCTACTTTTAAACATGAAAAACTTGTACGAGTTTTGCAAATAAATATTAATTGATGAATTTTTTATATAATTTATTTATATGTAGGGTGGGCTCACTAGCCCACCTGTAAATAAATAATTATGTTATATTAATAATATGCCAGATTATCTTAGACATTATATACCTAATTCTATTGTTTTTATAACTATAGTTACATATCATAGAAACCCATTACTTATAAAAAATATTAATAATTTGAGAATGGCATTTAAAACCTGTCCATATAAATTTGATATTTTAGCCGCTTGTGTTTTGCCTGACCATTTGCATCTATTGATAAAGCCAAATAATATAGAACAATTATCAAAAATTATTTCTTCTATTAAATATTGTTTTTCTAAATCAATAATAAATATCATCAAACCGGAAACTAGCAGGAGAGAAAAAGGTGTTTGGCAAAGAAGATTTTATGACCATATTATAAGGTCTGAAGAAGATTTAAACAGACACATAGATTATATACATTACAATCCTGTCAAACACGGTTTAGTTAAAGCGAGCAAAGATTGGGAATATTCGTCATTTAGTAAGTATGTGAAAAATGGTCAGTATGAAGAAAATTGGTGCAATTTTGAAGATAAATACAATATAAATGATTTAGATTTGGAATGAATAAGTTTTAAATAAAAGTAGGGTGGGCTCACTAGCCCACCTATAAATTGACAAATGGTAAATAATAATAGTAAATGATATAGTTAAAGCCACCTTGAGAAAGTGCCGATACTCTTAGAGGTTTGAAACGGTTCTTAGCTATTTAGTTGAGAGCCGTTTTTAAGACAATTTTAAAGGTGGGCTGGTGAGCCCACCCTTCTTTTACTTGTCATTTCAGCATGACGACCTATCTTTACAAGCTTTTTCTTTCAACTTCTTCTTTTGTTGAAACTTCAATAATATCGCCAATTTGAATGTCATTGAACTTGCTGAATGAAATACCACATTCAAAACCTTGTGCAACTTCTTTAACGTCGTCTTTAAAACGTTTCAACTGGTCAATTGCACCTCGGAAAATTTCTTGACCGTCGCGGTAT